>Ga0070741_10000179_pt1 | contig 236732 bp, 211 predicted proteins | sample Coa_R1_4_FD_66440 | JGI IMG/M metagenome (GOLD analysis project Ga0070741, IMG submission 66440) | Surface soil microbial communities from Centralia Pennsylvania, which are recovering from an underground coalmine fire - Coalmine... | ecosystem: Environmental > Terrestrial > Soil >... | reverse complement strand
GCACATCTGCATTTATGTCTGATGGCCTACTGTGTGCTGGAGGCGGAAGCCGTTCGCCAACAGACGACGATTTACAAACTGCGGCGCTCGTTATTTCGTCAGGAGGTGCCAAGGCAATCGCCACTGCTCGAACCTTTTACGTTGGCTGCGTAACTTCTGCTAAGGTAACGCCCTCGAAAATCGGCCGGAGAAGGCGAACATTACCTGTTCAGCTGCCCGTCCGGACTCTGGCTTTTACCAGTCGTTTCCCCGACAATGCCCCGGCGATTCGGTGTCGGGCGTGCAATCACATAAAAGACAGCCCCGGGAAACTGTCCGAGTATTTTTACGAAAAGTCAGGAAAGACCTGCGCTCCAGCTATGGCTCCTGCTCCCCTTGTGCTTCCTCGCCCCGGCGGGGCGCGCCTCTCAACCTGCGTTGTTTTTCAAAGTCTGCGCCGCAGGTCTTCGGTGTAATTCCTAAGCTGCGCGTCAAGTTCCTGAAAGCGGCGAGTCACGGTGTGCAGAATCAATCCGGTGGCGATGAAGAGCAGACCGACCAGCATCAGCCCGGTCGCCAGCACCGCGGAAGGCAGGCGCGGGACCAGGCCGGTTTTCAGAAATTCGACAATCACGAGCGTGCCGGGGACGAGCGCCAGCGCCATGAAAACCAGCCCGATGGCCCCGAAAAAGGTCAGCGGCTTGTAATCGCGAAAGAGCGACAGGATCGTGCTGAGGATCAACAGCCCGTCATGAGCCACGCGGATTTTGGAGTGGCTGCCTTCGGGCCTTGAGGTCAGCCGCACGGGTATTTCCGTGATCGTGAACCCGCGGTGAAGCGACTTGATCGTCATCTCGGCCTCGGTCTCAAATCCCCCGCCGAAAAGCGGAATGCCTTTGACCAGCCGCCGGCTGAAGGCGCGGTAACCGGAGAGCAGGTCGGTAATCCGCACCCCGAAAATCGAATTCAGCACGATCAGGAAGAAGTGATTGCCCAGGCGATTGAGCAGGCGGAATTCGCTCCGAGACCCCTCGAGCAGCCGGGAGCCGATCACCTGATCAACTTCGCCCTTCAACACCGGTTCGATCAGGGCCTTCACCTCGCGCGCCGGGTAAGTGCCGTCGCCGTCCACCATGACGTAAACGTCGGCCTCCACTTTCTGAAACATCGATTGAACGACATAGCCTTTGCCCTGTCGTCTTTCGTGATGAACAGTGGCCCCGGCCTTCAGCGCCTCCTCGACCGTGCGGTCACGAGAGTTGTTGTCAAAAACGTAGATGTCCGCCTGCGGCAACTGTTCGCGGAACTGCCGCACGACTTCGCCGATCGTGAGTTCTTCGTTGTAGCACGGGATGAGGATGGCGACGACAGGCTGCGGAGCGGGATTGCTGTCCACTCTGTTCTGATACTCCGGCGCGATGGTCAAAGTTTCTGACATAACCCCCTCCGATCTGAAAGATCACCCGATCTCTGTCCTGGCTACCAGCCAATCCCGCGATAGTTCCTGGCGACCCGCTCGACTTCCGGCATCCTGACCAGATCAATGATCAGGCGGCTCTCGGCGTGAGATTCCAGCGCCGCACGGTATTCGTCATCCTTTTTGCCGATGATGATGACTTCGGAACCTGCGATGACCTCATCGAGCGAAGAGTGCATCAGCGAAGAGATGTGCGGGATCTCGCGCTCGATATAATCCTTGTTGGCCCCGAACAGGCGGGCCAGTTCCACCTCGCGGTCGTAAATCAGCAGCTTGAGCCCCTTGCCGATCAGCGTTTCGATCAGCGTGACCATCGGGCTTTCGCGCAGGTCGTCAGTCCCGGCCTTGAAGCTCAGGCCCAGCACGCCGATCTGTTTTTTTCCGCTCTTCAGCACCATCTCGACGGCACGCTGAATCTGCTGCTGGTTGCTCGCCATCACTGAAGCCAGCACCGGGACTTCCAGGTCGAGCGCCTTCGCCTGATACACAATCGCCCGCAGATCCTTCGGCAGACACGAGCCGCCGAAAGCGAAACCGGGTTTGAGATAGGCCGACGAGATATTGAGCTTGGTGTCCTGGCAGAAGATTTCCATCACCCGGTGGCTGTCCACGCCCAGCTGCCGGCAGAGCGCGCCGATTTCGTTGGCGAAAGTCACCTTGAGCGCGTGATAGCAGTTGCTGACGTACTTCATCATTTCGGCTTCCCTGACGGCGGCGGTAATGACGGGCGCGTCCACGGTCGCGTAGAGCCGCCTGAGCAGGTTCGCCGCTTCCTCGTGATCCGTGCCGATCAGCGTGAATGGCGGCTTGTGAAAGTCGGCCAGCGCCGTGCCCTCGCGCAAAAACTCGGGGTTGATGGCCACGCCGAAATCCTTCCCGGCGCGCCTGCCCGAATAGACTTCGAGCGTGGGGATGACTGTCTCGTGAATCGTCCCGGGCAGCATGGTGCTGCGGATGGCGACCACGTGGTAACGCTGCTTCCGCGCGAGCGCTTCGCCGATCTGCTGGCAGATGCGTTTGACGTAAGTCAGATCGAGGCTGCCGTTGGGCTGCCCCGGCGTGCCGACGCAGACGAGCGACAGGTCGGATTCGTTGACGGCGGTCACCGTGTCAGTCGTCGCCCGCAGCCTTTTTTCGCCGACCGCTTTAGCGATCAGTTCGCCGACGCCGGGTTCGACAATCGGGCTGCGGCCACTGTTGATGATCTCCGTTTTCACCTCATTCACGTCCACGCCGATGACTTCGTGCCCGGCCTCGGCAAAGCAGGCCGCAGACACACAGCCGACGTACCCTAGTCCCAGAATACTGATCTTCATTTTTATTTCCTCAACTACTTCGTCTGTTCGACAGTTCCGCCGCCAAGGAGGGCCTGATTTTTCGGCGAGGGCGGCAGCAGCAGGAAGCCGTCATTGCCGCCGCTGGATTGTCCCATTTCCAGCTGCGCGAAAAAAGCGGAAAGATTTGTCCATGAAATCCTCTTGTCATCGCCTTCGACCCAGTTCCAGGCGGACTCGGGGCGCGGCGCGAGCAGCCGCCGCGAGACCCAGACCTCGCCGCCCGATTGCCATGCCTGCTGCGCCTGAGCCGCCAGCATCTGGCGCCAGTTGACGGCGCGCACCGTGCCGGGGATGACGAGCGCATAAACATCCAGCCGGTCCGCGCGATTGAGCGGGTGGAACGGGTAACTCTTCCTGAAGTTGGCGAGTTCGTCTTCGAGGTGCGCGACGACCACCCTGCTGCCCGGTTTCAGGTTCGGCACAAGGTCTCTGACCCTGTCTGCCACGACCTCCTGCTCGGCATCAAGACGTGACTTCCACATCACGCGCAGGTTGGTCAGGCCGGCCGCGACGATAAAGACGAGTGGAATCGCGACGAGCCAGACGCGCCGCGGCTCGCTCGCAAATGTCCAGGCCAGGGCCAGAAACAGCGTGGGGTAGAGCGGGAAATAGCGCTCAACCGCGCCGCCGTCGAAGAAGAAGGCGAAAACGAGCAGCGGGACAGCATTCAGAACGAGCAGCGCGAGTATCTTCCGCCCCCGCGCCGAGAGCAGCAGCGTCACGGCCACGGCGCCGAGTGTCAGATAAAACAGCGCGAGTTTCCACAGACTCAGCCGCAACAGATCCACGGCCGAGACCGGATTGAAAGGGTCGTGCAGCAGGTAGCGTTTGATGAACATCCCGTCGCGCCCCATGTCAATCCACGAACGCGGTAGGCCGAAGATGATGCGCGCCACCCCGCCCTGCTCCTGCCCGTGTGAAGCGGCAGTGATCCAGGCCTTGAGCCCGGCCAGGTCGTGAATTCCGAGCAACGCGATCACGATCCCGTAACTGACAATGCCAAAGATCGCGCACACAAGCGTCGTCGCAAGCGTCAGCCGCAACCGCCGGCGATCCGGGTCGAAGAGCAGCAGCGGTGAAGCAAGCGCCGCCGGAATCGCCCACACATAAGGGAACCACAAACAGACGGCGATCCCGAGCGTCACGCCTGCCGCGAGGCTTCGCCACATCGGGCGGGCCGGCTCGGCCCGATCTCTGGCGAGCAGCCAGAAACCCAGCATCAGAAAGCTGAGCCCAGGCACATAAGCAGTGCCGGACTGCGAATAGTTGAGCAGCGAGCTGGTCAGAATAAAAGCGATGGCAGTCAGGTTGGCGGCCCAACGCTTCTGACAGACCGCGCGCACCAGACCGCACAGGCTGACCGCGGCCAGCAGCCCGCAGACCCAGCAGATGATGAGCAGCGTGAGCCAGACGTTCAGGCGATAGTCGGCGCCGACAAAAACACGCGTCACGGGCAGCAACGCCTGCGACGCCAGACGCCCGAGCGGGCGCCAGAAGAGGTGCCCGAACTCCCAGAACTCGCTGCCGCCCCCGTTCGCATGCGCGACGATGGAGTCAACGTAATACGGCGAGTCCCCCATAAAGGAAGCGCCCGTCAGCCATGTCGCCAGCACATAGACTGCCACGACCGGACCGTTCAGCCACAGCCATTCCCGACACCGTTTGATGAGACGCTGAATCACTGAAATATTCCACACCTTTCCCGGAGCTTTTCCGCTCCGGTGTCCGGCAAACGGCAGGCATCAGCGGCGCGGCCTGTCCGCCGCCTGCGTGTTGTGTTTCGGGTTGTCCATCTCAGGGCTTCCGCAATATGTAGATAATGAAGTTCGGCACGCGGAGTTCGTCATCGAGTTCCGGGTACAATGCCAGGCACTCATCTGTGACGGTCGGCTCAACTATCCCTTCAATGCTGAAGCCCGCGTCGAGGAATCCGCGCGTGCAAGTCGCTAAAGACCGATGGAAATTGGTCAGCGCGCCCCCCATTATTTGCCAGTGCCGTTCTCCTTCATCGAAGTAGTTATCCAGTATGACGTGCTGCTTCTTTCCGTCAGGGGTCTTCTGCCAGACGCCCGCGGCGGATCGCATCGGGTGCAGGTTGGCGACGATGAACCGGCTCCCCGGCCTCAGCACTCGAAACACTTCCCTGTTATTCGCGTTGAAATCAGGCAGGTCACACTGGTTCAGGTAAGACACCGCCAGGCCAAAGGTCTCATCCGCAATGAAGCCGAGAGCCTGCACGTCGGCGACCCGGTACGCCTCGCGCTCGGATTGCAGTGTCCTCGCCGCTTCGATCATGGGTTCGCAAAGGTCTAAGCCCAGCACATATCCTGCCCCCCGCTCGACCAGCATTCTGCAGAAACGCCCCTCACCGCATCCGCAATCCAGTATCTCGAGGCCTTCCACACTCCCGCAGGCCTCAAGCATTGGCGGGTCGAGCAACCCCTTACGAGTGGAGTTTCGTCCCTCCCTGACCTCCCTGACCCAGGCCGGCGACAGTTCGAGCCACTCTCGCTTGAGATCCTCCCTGTTCATCACGATTGCGATCTCCCTCGAACGCAACTTCCCGGTTTGCCGGACACCGGCCTCAGAGTTTTTCCGGCGCGGCCTGCGACACGAGACTGATGTCGGAAGAAATCCTCTTCCCGGCCCGACGCTCAATGGCCTGCTGACAGATTTCAGCAAAGCTGGCCGAGACTTTGCCCCAGCCGAACTGCTCCCGAACCAGCCGGGCCGAGTTTGTCCCCAGCCTCTCCGCCTCACTCTGATCTTTCAAAACGCGGATCACGGCACCCGCGAAAGCTTCCGGCGTGTCGGCCAGCAGAATCTCCCGCCCGTGATTCACGGGCAGCCCTTCGGCACCAACCGAAGTGGAGACAATGGCTTTTTCCATGGCCATCGCCTCATAAATTTTGATCCGCGTGCCCCCGCCGATGCGGAGCGGGACGATGTAAGCAGCCGCGCGTTCCATATGGGGTCGGACGTCCTCGACGCGCCCGGTGACGATAATCGCCGGGTCACGCTTGCTCAATTCCAGCAGGCTGGGGAACGGGCTTCGCCCGACCACGGTCAGAGTCACTTCCGGTACGGCCTGCCTGATGCGCGGGAGGATCTGTTCGGTGAAATACTGAATCGCGTCCTCGTTCGGCAGCCAGTCCATCGAGCCGGTGAAGACCAGGTTGTAACGATCCGGTTCGATCTGTCCGCTCGGGCGGAAGAATTCAGTATCCACTCCGGTCGGGACATCGGCCACGTTACTCACGCCGTAATCGCGCCGCATCGTGTCGCAATCAGCGGCAGAAACTGCGATCACCTGATCGAAGCGGTGGCAGGCGGCTTTCTCGAAAGCGAACATCTTGCGCCACTGGCCATACAGGTAAGCGCGTTTGAGCGGATGCGACTGGACTTCGTAATGGCGCCGCCAGATCACCGCCTCGACGTTGTGCTGGAACAGCACCGTCGCGCAGGGCAGCCCTTCCGGCAGGTTCACCGCAGCAGCCAGAAAATCACAGACGATGACATCGGGCGGGTTCCGCCTGACCTGTGCGGCGGCCTCGCGGAACAGGCGGTCCGAATAATATTTTCTGATAGCGTACGGCTGAGGCGAAAACAGATTGAGCAGCAGGTGCCAGTAAAACGCGGCGGAAAATTTGGCGTGCATGAATTGCGGGAAGCAGATCAGCTCGTGACAGTATTCCCGGGAGCGCTCCCGCGCGTCCGCGCTGGCGGTGCCGTCATCAAGCGTCAGGTAGGTGATGTGGTGCGAGCGCTTCAGCTCCTTCAGCATCTGCCAGGTGCGAATCCTGCCGCCCCGGTCTACCGGGTGGAGCAACTCAGTTTGCAGCCAGAGCATTTTCATCAACCCTGTCTCTCCCCTTTTCAAATCTCCGCTAACGTGACCCGTTTTTTTCGCGGTGCTGCCTGACGGCGCGGTTCATGACTTCCTTCACTTCCGCGGCCACGTCTTCCCACGCGCGCGACCGGCCGTATGCGGCAATGGCCTGACGATCCCAGTTCACCTGCCATGCCTCAGCGATCTTTTCGGCAAAGCCCCCGGCGGCGTTATCGCCTGGGACAACCAGCCTCCCGTAAGCCGGACTGGTGATGAGTTCACCGATACCGTCAACGTCGGTGGCGACGACCGGCACGCCGCAGGCGAGCGCCTCAATGACGACGTTCGGGCACCCTTCGCGGTGACTGGCCAGACAGAACAGGTCGGCGGCGGAGTACCATTCCGGCAGTTCGGCCTGCGGGCGCGCGCCGGGCAGAAAAACGCGGCCGGTCAGTCCGTGATCCGCAATCTGTTTTTCCAGCCTCGGGCGCTCCCGGCCCTCGCCAATCGCATAAAGCCGCACCCCGGCGTCGCCCGCCTGTTTTTTGATCAGGCCCATTGCGTCAATCAGGCGATCTATGCCCTTGACCGCGTTCAGATGGCCGACCGTGACGACGATGCGCGCCGACGGATCAAGCCCCAGCTTCTCGCGCGCCGCCACGCGATCCCGCGGGGTAAAGAGTCCGCGGTTGATGCCGTTGCGAATCGTCGTCACCCGGTCAGGCGAAATTCCCAAGGCAATGATCTTGTCCCTGAGCGATCCGCTGACCGTGATGACGTGGGTTGCGCCCGCGAGCGTTTCTTTCAGCAAAGGGCGGATGTACGGGAGCCGTGAAAACTGATTGATGTCTGACCCTCGCGCCGTCACCAGGATCGGCAGGTCGAGCGCGCGGGCCAGCTTGAATGCGGCGTGTCCGTCGGGGAAGGCGTAGTGCGCGTCAATCAGGTCGAACGGCTCTTCCGCGTGCAGGCGCCGCACGACGGCTTCAGCCCCTCGGGCCATCCAGCGCCCGTAAAACCTCATCCCGACTTTCGGCGTGACCAGATAACGCGGGTGTTCGACCGGCAAACCTTCGATGGTTTCACGACCCTTCACCCGCGCCCTGGTCCGCCAGTCTTCGGGCACGAACGCCCCGGCCAGCGCTTTTGGGAAGTATGGGACCGGGGCGACGACGCGCGTGCGCACGCCTTCGAGCCGCGCGACCGCCAGCGCGCGATGCTTGACGAAGACGCCGAAATTCGGCTGCTCGCCATTCGGCCAGAGTGAAGTGAAAACCAGAACGTTCATCAGAAAGCGGGGATTGAGTTGCCCGGGCGGTCAGCATGTGAAATTTGCCCGCGGGCACGGGCCGGGGAATAACCGATCAGATGCAGAGCCTCAGGGAAGTGCCTTCGTAAAGCACGTGTCCGGACGCACAGCTCGCTCACGCTCGCGGTACTGTGCCTGCAAAGTTCTGCTGCCACAGCCTGAACATCAGGACTGTCCACAACGGGCGCGAGTAATCACGCAGCCCCGATTGATGCTGCTGCCACAGTTGTCTGACGCGCCGCTCGTCCAGCACCTCATCACGCGCCGGTGCGTCGAACAGGGCGCTTTCGGCAATCGGGCGCAGGTCGCCGCGCAGCCATTCGGCGAGCGGGATCACGAAGCCCTGCTTGCGGCGCGTCAGAATTTCCGCGGGCAGGATTCGGCTCACAGCCTTTTTCAGAATGTACTTCCCTTCCCGCCCGCGCAGCTTCAGGCCGGACGGGATGCGCGCCGCCAGCTCCATCACGCGGTGGTCGAGCAGCGGGCAGCGCACCTCGAGCGACACGGCCATGCTCGCCCGGTCAACCTTCGCCAGCACGTCGTCGGTCAGGTAGGTCTTGATGTCCGCGTACTGCACCCGCGAGAGCAGATCGTCAGTCTTCGCGCGGTTGTAGTGGCAGAGAAATACATCGAACGGGTTGTAGCCATTCAACTGCGCCTTCACTTCCCCGCCCATCAATCCGCCCCGCTCATTCGCCATCGCGCCGTAGACCGAATTGAAGTAGGCCCGAGCCGGGTCGAGCGACAGGTTGCGCAACGTCGTTTTTGCGCGCAGCGGCTGCGGCAGCCAGTCGGCCTTCGGGTAAACCGCGGCCATCCCGCCGAACAGCGGGCGACGCAGTGCCGAGGGGACCAGCCCGCGCACGCGGTTTTCCGCCGCGTCGAATTTATAGCGCCGGTATCCGGCGAAGCTCTCATCCCCGCCGTCGCCCGACAACGCGACCGTCACGAATTCGCGGGCGACCTGCGAGACGTAATAAGTCGGCACGGCCGACGAGTCGGCGAAAGGCTCGTCGTAATGCCACGCGAGTTTTTCGATGACCGCGGCGGCGTCGGCTTTGACGATGCGTTCGTGGTGGTCGGCGTCGAGCGATTCGGCGAAGCGGCGGGCGTCTTCGGCCTCGCTGTATTTTTCCTCGGTGAATCCAATTGAGGCCGTCACGACCGGGCGACTGGTCACCTGGCTCATGAGCGCGACGACCGTGGACGAATCAATCCCGCCTGACAGGAAGGCGCCGAGCGGCACTTCACTCATCAGCCGTTCGTCAACCGCCCTGCGGCAGGCGTCGAGCAGCAGCTCACACCATTCGTCTTCGCTGCGCTGCTCGGTGCGGCTGAAATCAATGTCCCAGTACTCCTGCTCGCGCGCCCCGCGCCGCGTGACGACCAGATAATGCGCAGGCCGCAGTTTGCGCACGTGCCTGAAAACGGACTTCGGCGAAGGGATGTACTGGTAGGAAAAATAATCGGCCAGTGCCTCGGGGTCGGTTTCGCGCGGCACGGCCGGGTTGGCGACGACCGATTTGAGTTCGGAGCCGAAGACGAACTTCCCGCCGTGCGACGAGTAATAGAGCGGCTTCTTGCCCAGCCGGTCGCGCGCGAGCAGCATCAATTGTCTGTTTTCATCCCAGAGTGCGAAAGCAAACATCCCGTGCAGCATCGCGACACAGCCTTCGCCGAACTCTTCGTAGAGGTGAACGATGGTCTCGGTGTCTGACCGCGTCTTCAGCGTGTGGCCGCGTGTCTCGACGAGCGCGGCCAGTTCCTTGTAGTTGTAAATTTCGCCGTTGAAGACAATCGCCACCGTGCCGTCTTCATTGAAGATCGGCTGGTGGCCGCCCGAAACGTCAATGATCGAAAGCCGCCGGTGCCCGAGGCCCACCCGCGCAGTCGTGTGGAATCCGTCGTCGTCCGGCCCGCGGTGCGCGATCACATCGGTCATGCGCCGCAGTGTTTGCTTGCTGACCGGCTCATCGGTCCCGTAATGATAGATGCCACTGATCCCACACATGGTTATACTCTCCTGATCCCAACCTGACAGAGAAAATCATGGGTAGTGGCTCAGCCGGGTGAGACACGCGAGAAGCTGTAGCGATGAAGATCCAGCGTTTGTTGACGCCCCGGAAGACGAATGACCACAACTCATCCAGCTCAAGAGTGGTTGACTCCGGGTCGTCGGGATCAGGCAGCGTCTCGCCCGAGGGGCGGGAGCCTCGCCACCTTTCCTGAGCCAGCCGCTGACGGTGTTGCGCGCCACGCCGAAAGTGCGTGTCAGGCCGCGCAATGAGCCGCGCTCTTTGCAGGCGCGCAGAACCTCCTCGCATTGCTCTGCGGTGTCGCCATTGGGCTGGGAATCCTGACGATTGCTCCGCTTGCAATCCCGGCACAGATAACGATGCTTCCCGTTCTTTGTCGGGCCGTGCCTGACGATGTTTTCGCTGCCGCAGTAGCACCTGATAATTTTCGTGACCATGCGGGCCGAGCCTGTCATCTCTCACCCGTTTGAGCCACTACCCATCTTTTTAGTCCCGATGAATAATAAATATGGGCTGAACAGCTGGCTCTCTGCCCCTTTGTCCCTGAGCAGCAAGTGAAAATGCAGGTTCATTATGAGTTGAGCGTTCAGCAGGATATTTATCATCCAGCCTCTGAAGCCGGTCCGCTGTCCGGGTAAGGAGACCGAGAATTTGAGGGTTCCATAATAGCCGCAATATTCCTGTATTAACGGCTTGTTCCTGAAGAGATCAGTAAATGATTGCTTGTGCATGATAGTAAGATTGTGTAATGGCAGAATATCCTTGTTAAATAATCGACATAACAGATAATTCAACCCGACCAGACGCGGTATTGAGATAAGAAGGCGACCGCCATCCTTCAATAAGGAAATGTGCTTGTCAATCACTCCCTCAACCTCGGTAAAGTGTTCAATAAACCCCCGTGAAATTACAATATCGAAAGCTTCCCTGTATTCCGATTGGAAAGTGTCTGAGAAAAAATCCGCATAAATGACATTGCCTGTATCCAGCCCATGACGCTCAAATACTTTCCTGTTTACTTCCACGCCAGCTTCAGAATATTCGACCCCATACGGGACAAAGCCGAACGTCTGATTTAACCTCACCAGATTGGTTCCCGGAGCGCTGCCGATCTCCAGCACTTTCAGCCCTCTCGTTTCCTTCGGGAAATATGAGCGGTAGAGTACCTCCCATTCCAGGTAGTCGCTATAATCCCGCAGGTAATTCCCAAGATAACGCTTGATGATTCCTCTGACTGAATCTGCGGAAGCAGCCATCTGCCGCGGTTCGGCCTCCTCACCTGTCTTTTTGTAGGCCGTATTCCAATAATCTTTATTGGTCAGGTTTTTCACAGTCATTCCCGGTTATTTCCAGCCTCAACCACCGGTTATCTGGAGAACTTACACCCTCTCCAGCCATGCCTGGAACATCAGCACGGTCCACAGCGAATATGACCAGTCATGACGGCCGGCCAGATGTTCCGCCCAGCGCTGCCGGATCGGCTGGGGATCAAAGAATCCTTCCTGACGCAGCCGCTCTTCACCGAGCAGTGATTCGGCCCATTCGCGCAGCGGGCCGCGCAGCCATCTGTTGATCGGGATGCCGAAGCCTGTCTTCGGGCGTTCGATCAACTCTTTCGGCACGTACTGGTACAGCACCTGCCGCAGCAGCCACTTCCGCTGCCCGTCTCTCACCTTCATCGAATGCGGGACCCGCCAGGCGAATTCCACGACGCGGTGATCGAGCAGCGGCACCCGTGATTCCAGACTCACGCCCATGCTGGCGCGGTCAACTTTGACGAGGATGTCATCCGGCAGATACGTCACCAGATCCAGATACATCATGCTGCGGGTGAAATCCGGCAGGCGCGCCCACTGCGTTTGATCAGTCAGGGCCGTCGGCGGCTCGCTTGCGCCGGGGACCAGCGACGCGGCGTGTTCCCAGTGGGAAATCAGCCGGTGATACATGAGTTCGGGATGCGCGACCGCCAGATTCTTCGCCATCTCACCGAGCTTTCCGCTGACTCCGGCCGGGGCGGCGCCGTGGCCGTTGCCACCTGTGACCGCTTTGAAAAGCTGTCCTGCCGTCTTCCTGAGTGGGCCCGGCATCCACCCGATCCGGTTCCAGGCGTTCGTCGCGCCGACGTAGCGGTTGTAGCCGCAGAACAGTTCGTCTCCACCGTCGCCCGACAGGCTCACGGTCACGCGCCGGCGCGCCAGTTGCGAAACCAGGAAGGTCGGGACCTGCGACGAATCGGCGAAAGGCTCGTCGTAGATGTCGGGCAGGCGCGGGATCACCGCCATCGCTTCCTCGGGCGTGACGTAGAGTTCAGTGTGATCCGTGCCGAGGTGCCGGGCGACAGCCTTCGCGTATTCGGCCTCGTTATAACCCGGCTCGTGAAAGCCGATGGTGAATGTTTTGACCGGCTGCGCGCTCTGCGCCTGCATCAGCGCGACGACCGTGGACGAATCAACACCGCCTGACAGAAACGCGCCGAGCGGCACGTCAGAAATCATCTGCCCGGCAATCGCCTCGCGCAACAGGCGATCAAATTCGGCGACGGCTTCCGATTCGCTCCCCCGGAAAAGAGCGACGCTCCCCCTTTCGGCAGCTTCGCGCGCCGACCAGTAAGGCACCGGCTTCGGGTAAAAGCCGCGCTCGGCGCGAGCGAGAGGCAGCGTGAGAATGGTTCCCGGCGGGAGCTTGTAAACGCCGCGATAGATTGACCACGGAGCGGGAATGAAGTTGTGCCGCACGAGCAGCGCCAGGGCGCCCCGGTCGATCTCCCCCTGCCATGACGGGTGCTGCTCTAAGGCCCTGAGTGAAGAGCCAAACAGGAAGGCATCACCCGACCAGCCGTAATAGAGTGGCTTCTCACCCAGCCGGTCACGGGAGAGATGGAGTACCCGCTCTTCACGATCCAGCACGGCGAAAGCGAACATCCCGACGAAGCGTTTGATCGCGGCTTCCACCCCCCATTCGGTGAAGGCCGCGAGCATCATTTCCGTGTCGGAATGCCCGCGAAATTTGTGCCCGCGCCCTTCCAGCTCATGACGCAGCGCCGGGAAGTTGTAAATCTCGCCGTTGAAGGTGATGACAAAACGCCCGCCGGCGGAATGCATCGGCTGATGGCCTTCGCTCGACAGATCAATAATGGCCAGGCGGCGGTGCCCGAAGCCGATGCCCGTTTCGTCGTCCGACCAGCAGCCGCTGTCGTCCGGCCCGCGGTGGCTCATCGTCCGGCTCATCGCGCCAAGGATCTCGGCAGCCTCCCCGGTCTTCTTTCCGGGGGCGAAATAACCGTTAATTCCACACATAGTGATTCCGGAACGCCGCAGTCTGAGTTTGTTATGATCGCGCGGCGGCAACGTTGGTGGACAGCGGAACGGCTCTTTGCCGCACGTACTCCCGCACCCCGGCTTCATGCTCATACTCACGAGCCATGAGAATGAAACTGGTCGCCAGCGCGATGACGGTATAAAGCAGCTCCAGGTCCTGGCGGCTGGCGAACATGCCGGAGACCAGGTAAGCCACCAGGCCCGCTTCAATTCCATGCGCGTATTTGATAAGCGGGGAGTCAGGGGCATGCACCCTGAGGATCATTCTGGTCTTTCTGAGTCGCCAGAAGCTGATGCCGATCAGGCCCAGAAAGAGCGCGAGCGCCGGCAGCCCGGCGTCGGTGGCCATCTGGAGATAGGCGTTATGCGCCACGAACTCCGATTCGCCGGGATCGGCATACCGGCGGTAAACTACCAGAATGTTCCGCGTCCCCACGCCCACAAAAGGGTGATCCCTGATGATCTGCCGCGCTACCGACCAGGCGCGCAGTCGCTGCTGGGCAGTGTCATTTTCGGTCCCGGCCCTGATTGAAGTGATCCGGTTGATGACTGCCGGCGGGAGCAGGGCCAGAGTCACCAGACCGATGACGAGAATCGCCCCAAAGCCCAGGATCCGGTGCCGCGACTTGAAGATCACGACCATCATGCCCGCCGCCAGACCAAGGTATCCGCCGCGCGAAAAGGTAAAGAGAGAGGCGATGACAGACATTCCTGACAGGGTATAAAAACCCGCCTTCAGCCAGAACCGCGACTGAGTCTGAGCGAAGTAATAGATGATCGGGAACACCATACTGAGCAGCAGAGCGAAATCGTTGTTGTCGGCGATGGTCCCGCCCGTCCCGAAAACTTTCACATTACCGCGATAGATGATGATGGAGACGTTGGCGCGCAGGATGATCAGGCCGATCGAGCCCAGGGTCACGAACATGAGCCACCGGACCCTCTTCTCAGTCAACGTCATCACCGTCAGCAGCAAAGCCATGAACAGGACTTTGGAGAATTCCAGATACTTCGGCATGGCCGCATCCCTCGACTGGGCCAGCACCGTGGAAAGGGAAAGCTGCAACCAGAGCAGCAGGATCAGCACGTTGGGCAGGATGCGCGGCGCGCGGCGAGGCAATTCAAAAATCAGGTAGCCGGCCAGCGTCGCCACCGCAATCGCCATTGAGTACGGTGCGGTCTGAGTGTAAGCCCACTCGTGCGGACGAAAATATGACGCCCAGATGAATGCCAGCAACCCGCTGAACGGCGAGAAAAATGACATCGGGACGATCACCATCATCAGGAACAGCATTATTATTGCGCGCATACTTCCTCAACCTGAATGAACCGTCACTGCCCCCCGCGCAGTCGGCGGCTCACTTTGCCGTCGGTTTACGCTTCCCGCGACTGCTGAACTGTGCCGGCTGCTCAACGGTTCCGGCGCGGCGGCTGGCCACGCGGGCCAGGACGAACAGAAGATCCGAGAGGCGGTTCAGATAGCGCAGCGCCGCCGGGTTGATCTCCTCGCGCTCGGCCAGCGCCACCACCGCGCGTTCGGCCCGGCGCGCCACGGTGCGCGCCAGGTGAAGCATCGCCCCCGCCTGACTGCCCCCGGGCAGGATGAACTCTTTGAGCGGCTCGAGTTCTTCCAGATGCCTGTCAATCTCCCGCTCCAGACCGCCCACCATCTCCTCATCAACCCGCGGCACCTGAGTGCCCGTCGGCGTCGCCAGATCAGCGCCGACCGTGAACAACTCGTTCTGCAGGCGTCCGAGCAGCGCATTCAGCGCCTCGTCAACGGGGAACGTCCGCGCCACGCCGAGCGTGGAATTCAATTCATCCACATCACCGTAAGCGCTCACGCGCAGGTCGGCTTTGCTGACGCGGTCGCCGCCAACGAGCGAGGTTTGCCCGGCGTCCCCTGTTTTGGTGTAAACCTTAGTGATTCGCAAAATCTTTCCCCAATATGATGGAGTCGTCACGGTCCGGTCATCCGGGATCAGGCCGGAGCGGCTGCCAGCGACTCGTATAATTCCTCATAGCGCCGCACCATCGCATCAAGGCTGTAGTGCTGCTCAACCCTGCGCCGCCCGGCCGCGCCGAACCGGCGCGCCATCTCCGGGTCGGCAATCAGTCGCGCCAGCCGCTCCGCCATGGCCGCCCCGTCACGAGGTTCGACGAGGAAGCCCGTCTCCCCTTCCGTTACCAGTTCCGGGTTCGCGCCGACCCGCGTCGCCACCACCGGCAACCCGGCGCACATCGCTTCAAGGATCGCGCCCGAGAGCCCTTCCGAAAGTGAAGAGAGCGCGAAGGCATCCATCGCCCTGAGCAGGCGCGGCACATCGTGTCGCGTGCCGGTCAGGATGATTGCATGCTCCAGCCCGCTCCCGGCGGCAAAACTTTCGAGCTTCGCCCGCTCTTCCCCCTCGCCGACGATCACCAGCCTGAGCTTCTGATCAGAGCGGGTTCGATAAACTTCGGCGAAAGCGCGCGCCAGAGTGAGCAGGTCTTTCGTCGGGTTGAGCCGCGAAACCATCCCGATGACGAAGTCGTCCGCCGCAATGCCGAGTTCTTCACGGACGCCTTTCGGATCGGCCTCGTCGAATCTGGCAACGTTCACGCCGTTCGGGACCACGCGCATCCGCCGGGGCGAAAAACCCGTCTCGCGGCAGTAGTGATCACGCAATTCGGCGGAAACGGCGAAGACCACGTCGGCCAGATGGTAGATGGCGCGCCGCGCGACCCTGCTCTTGAACGGCTCGAAGTGGATGTAAGGCAGGTTGCGTCCGTGTTCGCTGTGTACCAGCCGCGACCTGTGCAGACTCAGTTTAGTGAGCTTCTGCGCGATGACGCCGTCCACGCCCGACCAGTTCCGCGTATGCACGACATCGGGTCTTTCCGCGCGCATCAGCTGCGCGATTTTGCGCGGCATCAGCAGGTCGCGGGCCACCCCCTTGCCCATGTCGAAGCAGCGCACTTCCGGGCGCAGCAGCCCGGCGGCGTCACCGAGCCGCGAGACGCAGCAAATGAGGTGTTCGAACCTTCCGGCGTCTGTCCCGTTGACCATATTGATCAGCATGCGCTCCATCCCGCCAACGCTCAGCGAATCCAGCACGTGCATGACTTTGATCTTCCTGCCTGCCATCCGGAGTGACCTGAAAAGAACAAACTGCGCTACCTCGCCACCAGCCTTGCGATCAGGCTGGGCACCACGCGCAGGGCCGCGCCCACGAGCGTCAGTTTGACGCTGCGGAAATGTGTGTTGGCCATGGCCAGATGCCTGACGGCGCCGCTGAAGTCCCGGTCAACAATCATGCGTTTGGCGATCGCATGATTGAGCCTGGCCTCTGACGCGCCGAGCAGGTTTTCAGCCGCCCGGCGTTCCTGCTCGGAGGTCCGCGGGTCCATAAGCAGCTTTTCGCAGACATAAATCGTGCTGCGCACCATTTGCTCAACGTCGCCTGACAGCGATCCAACCCGTTTGCGGTATTTCACCAGCGGCGCAGTCGTGAAAGCGAAGCGGCCGCGCCGCAGGGCCATGCGCACCCACAAGTCGAAATCCTCCCCGCGCCTGAGCGTCTCATCAAACAGGCCGATCTCATTTACCAGATCGCGCCTGAACAGGGCGGAAATGAAGATAACGCACTGCTGTAAGAGCAGTTTCTCAAGCGTCACCGGTGCAGAGGAAGGGTACACGTCCTGGAAGAGTTTCCCCTCCCACTGCGGCATCCCGAACAGCACGGCGTTCGGGTAAACGACGTCCGCCGACTCGGCCTCCACGAGCGCCACCATCTTCTCCAGATAATCAGGCATCCAGATGTCGTCGGCGTCAAGCAACGCGACGTATTGCCCGCGCGCCAGCCGCAACCCGGCGTTGCGCGCGCCGCTCAGGCCCCGATTCTCCTGGCGCACGTAAGTGATCATTGCCCTGTAAGGCTCCAGCACCCGTTCCAGTTCATCGGTCGAGCCGTCATTGATCACGATGACTTCGTAATCAGTAAAGCCCTGGGCAGCTACTGAATCAAGAGCCTCGGTGATGTACGGGGCAACGTTGTAAGCAGGGATGATGACGCTGACCTTCGGGGACATTCCTGCCTTACTGTTTTTTTCCATACTCTGTTTCTCTCTTCCGGAGAATTTACTGTCTGGTACAACCGGCTTTTTCGATGGGCGGAACCCTGAGCCCGAGCCTTACAAGACTCCCCGCTCGACGCCTTGGGTGGTCTGCGTGCGCGCTTCGTCGGCGGGCATCAGCCGCCACTGGTGCGGGGAGTAGAACATGCCGCGCACCCTCCGGCCGGGCAGCACCTTGAGCATGTACTGGCGCGGCTTCACGTCGTAAGGGTTGATCGCGCCGCGCCGCGTGAGCGCGGCGTCAATCTTGAAGATGCCGGGCGTCAGGCCGAACTCCTCGCAGACGATCTCGACGATGCCGCTGCCCTGCAGCACCGGGATCGGCTCGCCCGAGATGGCCGTCGTGTAATGCGTGTGCAGGTGATCGTCGGCGGAATAAAACAGCAGCTCGAAAACCGGGTCCTCGATGGCGCGCCAGGCGTGGTACTCGATCCGCGCGATCAGCGGGTCGCCGGTCGCGATCGTGTCAATCTCGCCGCCGTCGCGGTTGAGGAAGCGGACGTTTTTGATCTCAGCCTCAAGCCCGTCGCCGTTGCCCGAACGCGCGAGTTCGGCCTCCAGATCGCTGTACGCATGCGTGTCGGTAGCCTTCCTGAACAGCACGGCGTTGTAATAGTCGCTGATCACCTGCTGCGCCTCGCCCTCGGAGCGGATCTGCCCCTGATGGAGGAAGTAGACGCGGTCGCAGAGCCGCTCGACGGCGGCCATGTCGTGCGAGACGAAAAAGATGGTCATCCCGCCGCGCCGCAGATCCTCGATGCGCCGCTGGCATTTGCTCTGGAAAGACGCGTCGCCGACGGCCAGCACTTCATCCACCAGCAGGACGTTCGGGTTGATGTGCGCCGCGACCGCGAACCCCAGCCGCACGTACATCCCCGACGAGTAATGTTTGACCGGCGTGTCAATGAAGCGGCTCATTTCGGCGAACTCGACGATGCGGTCGAACTTCTGCTTCACCTCGGCGCGGCGCATGCCCATGATCGAGCCGTAGAGAAAGATGTTTTCGCGCCCGGTCAGCTCCGGGTGGAATCCGGCGCCGACCTCGATCAGCGAGGCCACCGAGCCGTTGACGCTCATCCGCCCGCTCGTCGGGTAGATGATCCGCGAGAGCAGCTTGAGCAGCGTGCTTTTGCCCGACCCGTTCGGCCCGATGAAGCCGACCGTCTCGCCCTGCTCGATCTCAAAGCTCACGTCGCGCAGCGCGTAAAATTCGTCGTCCCCGGAGCGGGCGGCGCGGCGCGGCGTCAGGCGGGCGAGCGTGCGCACCAGTTCCTCGCGAATGGACTTTGACCCCAGCCGGCTCAGCCGGTAACGCTTCGAGATTTGATCGAGGGTAATGATCTTCATGCGACTAGCGGATTGCGGTCAACGCAGTGCGTTGAATTGGATTGCGGATTGCGGCCGGCCTCCGGGCCGAAATCTTCACTCCGCAAGCCACGATCACCTAAACGATGTCCGCGAATTCTCTTTCGAGGTGTTTGAAGTATTTGTACCCGAGCCACAGCAGCGCGAGTGAGACCACGGCGGCGTTGGCGAGGTAGAGCATCTCCGGCGGCTGGCCGAGCGTGATGGCCCGGCGGTAGCCGTCAATGATCGCCGCCATCGGGTTGAGCGTCATATACCAGACCCCGAGTTTGCCGGTGACGGCGGAGGCCGGGTAGAGGATCGGAGTGGCGAACATCCAGATCTGCACGAGCAGCGGCAGCGTGAAGCGCACGTCGCGGTACAAGACCGTGAAGGCCGAGAGCGCCAGACAGATTCCGGCCGTGAAGATGATCTGCACGAGCAGCAGCGGCAGGGCGTAGAGCATATTCCACGTCGGCGTGATCTGATACCAGACGAGCAGCACCACGTAAATCAGCGTCGCGACCAGGAAATCCACGAAAGCCGCCAGCACCGAGGCCAGCGGGATGATTTCGCGGGGGAAATAGATCTTCGTGATGATGTTCGCGTTGGTGATCAGGCTCGGGACGGCGAAAGTGAGTGAGGTGGCGAAGAAAGTCCAGGGGAGCAACCCGGTGTAATAGAAAAGCGCGTAAGGCGTCCCGTCGCTCGGCATCTTCGCGAAGTGCGAGAAGAAGACCGTGAAGACCAGCATGAGCGAGAGCGGTTGCAGGACGGCCCACGCCGCGCCGAGCGCCGTCTGTTTGTAGCGCACCTTGATTTCGCGCTGCGTCACGAGCAGCAGCAGCTCGCGGTGGCTCCACAACTCGCGCACGTGTGACCAGAGGCTGTCACTCCACTTGACGATGTTCTGCAGCACCGGCTCGCGCTCGTTGCCTTCGGCCGCAACCGGCAGATCTTCCTTCTTTTCCTTGTCAACTAAAGCTACTGACATTGCAAAACAGCTCTGAACTATCAGTTTCCGGTTGTGAGGTTAAGTTCAAAATCGTGAGTCCGGGCGCGGATACCCGAACGACGCCAGGCCCGGCATTCAAAACCCGGGGCCGTTTTTCAGTGCGAAGCGCCTGCCCGCATAACGAGCGCATCAACGATTCGTTCCGCCGCACGGCCGTCCCATAATTCCGGGACTCGCGCAGCCGGGGCGGCGTCACCCGCGGCTCCCGTCAGAATCTCAAAAGCGGCGGCGGTAATGCGGGCCGGGTCGCGGCCGACCAGGCGGTTAGTCCCCTGCTCCACGGTGACCGGGCGTTCGGTGTTCTCGCGCAACGTGAGGCATGGGATCCCGAGCGCCGTGGTCTCTTCCTGCAAACCGCCCGAATCGGTGAGAACCAGCCGCGCGTTGCTCCAGAGGCGCAGGAAGTCAATATACCCCATCGGGTCGAGAACGCGCACGTCTTCCGGCACGGCGACGGCAAATTCCGCGATCCGCGCCTGAGTGCGCGGATGCGCCGGGAAGATGACGGGGGTTTCACGAGCGATCCGACCGAGCGCGTCGAAAAGCGACGCGAGGACCTGCGGGTTATCAACGTTCGACGGCCGGTGCAAAGTCAGCACGGCGAACTGACGCGGGCGGAGTTCGAGTTGCTCAAGCACGCGCGACTGCCGGGAGATTTCAAGCTGCCGGAACAGGGTGTCAATCATGACGTTGCCCACCCTCACGATGCGGTCGGCGCCCAGCCCCTCGCGCCTCAGATTCTCATCCGCGTCGGCGCTCGGCGTCAGCAGCAGGTCGGAGAGCTGATCCGTCAACACGCGGTTGATCTCTTCCGGCATCGTCCGGTCACGGCTGCGCAGCCCCGCCTCGACGTGCGCCACGCGGACCCCCAGTTTGCTGGCGACGAGCGCGCAGGCCAGGGTCGAATTCACGTCGCCCACCACCACGACCCAGTCCGGCTGCTGCTCGATCAGCACGGGCTCGAAGGCGAGCATCACGCGCGCCGTCTGCCCGGCGTGCGTCCCCGACCCGGCTTCCAGATTGACGTCCGGCGTCGGGATACCCAGATCGCGGAAGAATGAGGCCGACATCGCCTCATCGTAATGCTGCCCCGTATGAACCAGCACCTGCGTGACCACGCTTTTCCGCCGCGCGACCTCGGCCACAATCGGTGCCATTTTCATAAAGTTCGGGCGCGCGCCCACGACATTGAGCAGTTTCACCATAGCCTTCTGATAAGCCACACTCCCGCACTATTCCATAGCTGGCAGACTGGAATTGATCGCTCTTCTGGTGGTTGTCCGTTGGCGGGCATAGTCTACAGTGGGCAGGTGGAGAATGCCACGACAATCAGGGAAATGCCAGATTTTTTTCCTTTATTCCCATTGGAATGAAGACGCTCCGGGCAATTTCCCCCGAACTGAACGCCGGCGTTCTCTGCACCCGCTTCGCGAACATTAGCGCGATTGCCAACCCTGTTCTTTGATGTTATTACTCTATCGCTCCCGCGCGACCAGAAATGAGACGGCCTGACGGGGACCCGGGCAAGACCGCAATGAAGATTCTGCTCCTCGCACATCGCACGCCGTACCCGCCGAACAAAGGCACGCAGGTGCGGCCCTTCAAGCTGCTCAATGCGCTCGCCGCGCGAGGCCACGAAGTCCATCTGATGGCTTTCGCCGAAGGCGAAAAAGAACTCGCCACGCAGGCCGATCTCTCATCCCTCTGCGCTTCCGCCATGCTGATTCCATTCAATCGCCGACTGGCGAACCTGAAGGCGATGGTGACGCTGCTCAGTCGCAAACCGCTTTCGCTCGGCTATTTCGGTTCCCGGCAGATGCGCAACGCGGTGCGGCGTGTGGTCGCGGAACAGGGGATCGAAGCGATCTACGTCTGGTCCTCGACGATGGCGCAATACGTGCCGCACGAACTGGCCTCGCGCGCCGTGATTGATATGGGCGATGTGGATTCGGAGAAGTGGCGCGATTACGCGAAGGAAAAACACTGGCCGATGTCGTGGGTTTATGGGATCGAGTGGAAAAGGCTGCGGCGCTACGAGTACAAAATCGTCAGGACGTATGCGCACACGGTGCTGATCGCGCCGCGCGAGATCGCGCTGCTCGATGAGCTGGATGAATTCACGCGGCGCACGCGGCTGCACGCGATCACCAACGGCGTGGATCTGGAGCGCTTCCACCCTGACGCCTTCCCGGCCTTCGCACCGGAGAGCCTGCCGACGGCCGAGCAACAGTTCCTGACTGACCCCAATGCGGTGCGAATCGTCTTTACCGGCGCGATGGATTATTACCCGAACGTCGAAGCCGTGCGGTACTTCGCCGAAGAAGTCTTCCCCGTCATTCGCGGGCGCGAGCCGCGCGCCGAATTCCTGATCGTCGGCAGCGACCCTGCACCCGATGTCGTGCGCCTTGCCGAGCGCCCGGGTGTGAAAGTCACCGGCTTCGTCAAAGACGTGCGGCCTTACCTCGCGGCGGCGACGGTGTGTGTGATCCCGCTGAGCATCGCGCGCGGGGTTCAGAACAAGGCGCTCGAAGCGATGGCTTCCGGTCGCGCGGTCGTCGCCTCACCTGACGTGGTGGCGGGTCTGAAGGCCGAGGACGGAGAGCATCTGATCGTCGCGCGCAGCACGGCGGAATTCGTGGAATCCGTCACGAAAGTCATCACGGATGCGCCATTTCGTCAGGAGTTGAGCGCCTCAGCCAGACGCTTCGTCGAAGACGAATATGACTGGACGCCGCTCGTGGAAAAGCTGGCACGACTGGTTGAGACAACGGGCAGTCGCGGGTCATCAGCCTCGCCTCGCCAATCTGACTCAACAAACGAGGGGGACGGGTCACGAGCGAAGCGGGAGATTTAACGGCGCTCCGAAATCAGCCTTCCATCAGCAACCGACATGCGCCCGGAAACCATCTTTCTCGACCGCGACGGGGTGATCAACCGCAGGCTGCCGGACGATTACGTCAAATCTTGGGCCGAGTTTGAGTTCCTGCCGCGCGCCAAAGAAGCGCTGCGCCTGTTCGCCGAGGCGGGGCTGCGGCTGGTGATCGTGACCAATCAGCGTGGCGTCGCGCGCGGGCTGATGACGGAAGCCGACCTGCGGGAGATTCACGAACGGATGCTCGCCGAACTCGCGGCGGCGGGCGCGCGCGTCACGGCCATCTATTACTGCCCCCACGACAGCGGACAGTGCTTCTGCCGCAAGCCGCAACCCGGTCTGCTGCTTCGGGCCCGGCAGGATTTCCCCGAAATTGATTTTGCGCGGTCGGTGATGATCGGCGATTCGCCGGCCGATCTGGAAGCCGGGAGGCGGGCTGGTTGCCGCACTTTTTTCATCACCGGTGATCCCGAAGAGGTGGCTGATGCCGGCTCAGGCGGGCTGGCTACGGATGGGGCAGCGCCCTCACTCTTTGAGGCTGCCATACATTATCTGAAACAGGGCTGAGATCGGGAGCGGCGCGAGGAAATGATCAAAGGCATGGCGAAGAGAGTGATGCCGGATGCCGTGCGGCGCTGGCTTTGGCATCGTCATCACCTGTGGCCGCTGCCCGGCTGGGTGCGGTTCGGCAGCCTGCGCCGCGTCACACCGATCTGTCGAGACTTCGGCTTCTCGCGCGGCCAGCCGGTTCTGCGCTATTACATCGAAAATTTTCTGGCCGCGCACGCGGGCGACGTTCGCGGTCATGTGCTGGAACTCGGCGACGACAGTTATACAGTCAGGTTCGGCGGCGGCCGTGTGACCGGGAGTGACGTGCTGCACGTCGAAACCGGCCACGCCGGAGTCACGATTGTCGCAGACCTGACCGCTGCCCCGCAGATCGCTAATGAGACCTTCGACTGCGTCATTTTCACTGAAGCGCTACACTTCATTTATGACTTCCGCGCGGCGCTCGAAACGCTCTATCGCATTCTGAAACCGGGCGGAGTGCTGCTCGCGACCTTCCCCGGCGTGAGCCTGCAAATCTGCCGCGCCGAAGCCGACCGCTGGGGCGATTACTGGCGGTTCACGACATATTCAGCACGCAGGCTCTTCGAGGAAGTTTTCCCGCCCCCCAATGTTCACGTCGAAGCTCATGGCAACGTGCTGGCGGCCGTCGCGTCTCTGCACGGGCTGGCCGCGGGCGAATTGCGCAGAGAAGAACTCGATTATCACGACCGCGACTATGAGGTTTTGATTGTGGTCAGGGCCGTGAAGCAGGAACAGTGATCAGTATCCACCCATGCGAATCCCCGGACTTGGAAGATTGACGCGGACGCCGCAGCGATGGCGCAACCGTTTTGTCCCGGGCGGGCTGATCCTGATGTACCACCGCATCACGGGCGCGCGGCCTGACCCCTGGGGCTGTTGTGTTTCGCCGCAACGTTTTGCAGAGCATCTGGCAGTCCTGCGCAAACACTTCCGCCCGGTTCCGCTTCGGGAGATCACGGGCAGCGTCAGTGCTGAAAAGCCTTCCGCGTTCTCGCGCCGGCCGGTCGCGATCACTTTTGACGACGGGTATGCCGACAACCTGCACGCCGCCGGACCGCTGCTGGAAAAGTACGGAGTCCCGGCCACCATCTTTGTCACGACGGGCGGCGTCGGGAGCGACCGCGAATGCTGGTGGGATGAGATGGAAAGGCTGCTGCTTCAGCCCGGCACTCTGCCGCGGCAGCTGCGACTGAAAACTGATGAAGGAGTTTTCGAGTGGGATCTGGGCGAAGCCGCCAGCTACAGCGCCGCGTCATTCGAGCGCGACCGGCAGTGGAACGCGACGAGAGACCCTGATCCGACGCCACGCCACGCGCTTTACCAGGCATTGTATCCGAGACTGCAACTGCTCGAAGCAGTCGCCCGCGAAAAAGTTATCGCCGAATTGCGGGACTGGTCGGGAGTGAATCCGACGGCACGCGAAACGCACCGGTTCCTAACCGCCGAAGAATTACGACGACTGGCGGCAGGAGAACTGATCGAAATCGGCGCGCACACGGTCACGCACCCGCTGATCTCCTCACTCCCGCCGGCGGCGCAAAGTGAGGAGATCAGCCGCAGCAGACAATTCCTCGAACAGACGCTCGAGCGCCCGGTAACGAGCTTTGCATATCCGCATGGCAATTACGCGGGCGAAACTGTCGAGTTGGTTCGTCAGGCTGGTTTTGATCGTGCCTGCGCGACGCGAAAAGGTGTGGTCAGGGCGGAGTCGGATCTTTTCCTGCTGCCGCGCTTTCAGGTGCGGGACTGGGGCGGACGTGAATTTTCAGCCTGGCTGACGCACTGGCTCTATGATTGAGCCGCCCGTCAGGATTTGGCATTATGCTCTGACTGCCACGCTCCCCACCCTCTGGCCCGCAATCGCCCAATCGCTTTCTTCAGCAACCCGTCGGGGTAATAACGCAGCAGCTGGAGTATTCCATAAATGGCGCGCGGCCACTTGTGCGGCTTCGTCAGATTCCCCTGCACGTCGCCGATCATTCGCTGGCCGTAAACCCGGCGCGCGAATTCCCTGCCCTCGTGCCAGGCTTCTTGATACCGCGGGTTCTCTTTTACGTAAGGCCGCTGCGCCTGAAAAATCTTCAGCAGAGTGATCAGCATCAGTGCCGAGTTGCGCGAGAGGCCGGCGCCGTGCTGGCGATAGACGGCCACCACATCCGGGTGCCGGGCGATGGGGAAATCCCTCACGAAACGCAGATAGAGTTCGTAATCCTCGCAGCAGCGCACCGTGGGATTGAATCCGCCGACCGCTTCAAAAGCTGACCGCCGGTAGACCCCCGTCGCGACCATCCCCACCCGATTGCCACGCAGGAAAGCTTCGTAATCAATCTTCTCCGGGACAGGGCGCGCGTCGAGCTGGAGAGGCGCCCCGTCTTCGGCCATCAGCTGATAGAGGCCGTAGGCGAGTCCGGCTTCGGGATGCTCGCTCAGGCATTTCACTCCGTCTTCGAGCGCATTCGGCAACAGCAGATCGTCGGCGTCGAGAAAAACCAGATAAGCGCCCCGGCTCGCGCGCGCGCCGGTATTGCGTGCGGCGGACAGCCCCCGATTAGGCTGATAAAGGTGTCGAACTCCCGGGTGGCGGGCAGCGACCTCTGCCGTGTCGTCAGTCGAGCCGTCGTTGACGACGATGATTTCAAAGTGCGGGTAAGTCTGATTGAGGATGCTTTCGATGGCCGCGCCGAGGAAATGAGCCTGGTTATAGCAGGGGACAATGACTGAAACCAGCTGGCTCATCGGGGAATGCATCAGGCTCCTTTACGGCAGATTTTTGACGATCATCGGCCCCAGCAATTTGGTCAGGCCGAGCGGCAGTTTCTTCCAGATATTGATCATCAGCTCAAACTTCGGATTCATCGGGTTGAGGTTGGGCAGCTCCCGCGACCGCACCAGGAAGAATTTGTACGGCAGCGGGCGGGCGGTCATCCCCCAGCCGCGTTTGAATTCGTAAGCCCCGGTGCCGAGCTTGCTGCGGCCGAAGTCGAAGCTCGTCGAGCCGCGCGCCGCCGCGGCGCGCATCAGTTCCCAGTACATAAAATTATTGACGCCCGTGCGATAAAACTCAGGGTAGGCGCCGCCGTAATACGGCAGCACGCAGCCGCGAAAATAGAAGCTCAGGACGCCGCCCGCCACGCGCCCGCCCTGCCTGACGAGCAGGATATCGCTGTCTCGCGGGAACTCGCGCAGGAAGCCGGCGAAGAGCTTTTTCGGGAAGACCGGCGTCCCCAGATTTCGTACGCTGGTCGCGTAGACGTCATAAAACTCATCAAGCAACTCTTCGCGCCCGACCTCGGCGGTAAGGTTGTTTTTGATTCCCTTGCGAATCATCGTCCGCAGGTCACGCGGGAAGGTCTTCATCAATGCTTCTTCATCGGTCGTGATCGGATGCTCGAAGGTCACATACAGATCCTTGCGCCTGAATTCACTGTCTTCAGAATTGCCCTCTGAATTCTCGGCAGCTGTCTCCTGCATATCCCGCAGTTCCAGGTAATCAACATTCAACTGCCGAGCCAGCTCTTTTGCCTCATCAAGCAGCGCGCGACGGGATTCGGGGTCACGGGCGAGTGCCCCACCGTAAACCGCATTCGGAGTCGAGACCAGCATTGAACCAAACAAACGGCTGCTGACATGGAATAACGGCAGCACGCCCGTTATTCGCCCCCCGCGTTCGGCGTAAAGGTGGCGCGGCCGGTGATGCCAGGTGCGTTCGATCACGCGGCTCCAGCCCGACAGGTGACAGAAAGTCCCGAGCGGGTGGCGATGGACGTAATCGTCCCAATCCTTCCAGAGAGCCGCAGACCATTCGGCGGCGGAGTATTTTCTGACTGTCAGCGCCGAAGGCTTGTCCGACGCCTTTTCTGAGATCGCAGTATTCACAAATCTTAGTCGCAGAGTGCCGGGGCGCAGAAGTTATTGGATGACCGGCTGGGGGTGATGGATTTCGGGAACGCCCTTCCGACGATATTCGCCGTCGGTGAACGGGAGCATCTGCCCCAGCACCTCACGCACCGGCGCGAAGCGAAAGTCACCGAGCAGACGTTCCAGCCGCGGCAGCGTGCGATGCAGATTGAGCCGGTGACGGAGGATATTCAGGCGGGTGCCCGGAACCACCGGCTGCCCGGCGTCCACTTCCCAGGGGTGGATAAAGAAGATCGCCGCCTGATTTTCCCGCTCGTTGATGTGGCGCAGGCCCCGGCTGAAAACCGTGTAAGGCAGCAGCCGGAAATACCCGCCGCCTGACATCGGCCAGTTCAGGCCAAGCAGTTTGACGGTCGAGGGCGGGAATTCAACGATCTCCCCCGCGTCGCGTCGGATCACGTGCGGGAAGCGTTCGGCCTCCGGCATGCCGTAACGGTCGTGATGAATCGGGAAGATCGAAGAGTCATACCGGAACCCCTCCTCGATCAGAATGTCGAGGGCCCAAAGGCTCTGATCCGTGATCGAGTAGCTCGGCGCGCGATAACCTCCCACCGGCGCGCCGATCACGTCTTCCAGAATGTTTCTGGCGCGCCGCAGGTCGCGGCGGAATTCATCGGGCGACTGCCGGTAGATCAGCCGATGCTCGTAGCCGTGACAAGCGACTTCGTGCCCGGCTGCGGCAACTTCACGCATCAATGCCGGGTGACGTTCGGCGATCCAGCCGAGCGTGAAGAACGTGCCGCTCACGTTGTGGCTTGCAAACAGATCGAGCAGCCTGTGGGTGTTGCGCTCCACGCGCGATTCCCACTGCGGCCAGTCCTCGCGGCGGACGACGCTCGAGAATGACTCAACCTGATAGTAATCCTCTACGTCCACCGTCAATGCATTGATCAGCTGTTCCTGATTCATCAGTTTCAGTATTTTCGGCCACCAGTTCCGGGCTGAACAATTCCTGCCGGGCAGTCTTCCAGACCTTCAGGTTGTCAATTACCCCTGCCGACTGTCCTCAACGGCAGCCCAGGTCACAAATGGCCTGCCCCGGTTGATTGCAGGTCGCTCATGCCGGTCTGTTCGGGGAGAGAGACGCACCTGTGCAATCAACAGGGGAACGGTAGTGTGAGCAGGCCGGTCAGGCCGTTTTCGGCCGACTCGCCTTCACTCGTCTGAAACTGCACAGGGGCCTGAAGGCACCCGGCATCATAGCCTCGCCGAAGGACATAACTCAAGGAGAAAAGAGGCCGGAAGGCGGAAGGGTGTGTGAGAAAATGGCCGCCTGCTTTTCTCTACCGCCCCGTCTCATCTCAGACCACTGGCGCGCTTTCGAGGCTGCCCGGAGAGTTGTAGTGGTAACGCGACCAGACGGGTCTGAGCCCATTTTCGTAATTGTGTCTGGCGTGGTCGCGGCGCGCGTTGAGCGCCTGCAGGCGCTGCCGCAGCTGTTCGTCCAGCTCTTCGGCGAAGTAGCGCAACTGATCGGGCGCGAAACCCAGTTTGCGCATCTCGCTCTCGATGCGGCGGCGGTAATCGCTGACCGATGAGTCCGAAATGCCCACCATCTCGGCGATTGAAAGCTGCGAAGGTTCGGCGGGGTCGAAGTAGCAGTGCCACATCACCCGCCAGAAACGCTCGGTGCGCTGGCTGTGCGAGCGCGTCATCCGGCTCAGGCGGTCGAGAAAATCTCTGGCCGCGCCGCGCGCCTGGTACTCCTGCTCGCGGCGCAGGAGCATCTGCTCGGGGCTCGAGTCGGGCGAGGCGAGCGCGTAATGCCGCCCCCGGCTGTGCCCGTCCTCGCCATTATCATCCTCGATCGTCGTCATCGTCACGTCGTAAACGGGCAGTTTGGTGAGGGCCAGTGAGCGGAGTGTATTGAGCGAAGCCGGCGAATCCAGAGCCTCGAAAATCTCGACCAGCAGTTCGCTCAGCTCCTGGCTGGTGATGATGACCTGCGCTTCCCCGCGACAGCCGACGAGGCGGCGATTCCTCAGCCGCACCGGGACTCCGGCGATCAACTCCTGAAAAGTGCCGCTGTCCCTGACCCGCTTGTCATCAGGCCATTCGCGGAGGCCGTAAATCACGTTCGACGGGTGCCGGTAGTGGGCCGATTTCGCGCGGTGGCCGTTCAGGTCGTAAGGCCGGAACCGGGGCGAGGATTCCAGCACCTGATTGATCCGGCGAATGATCCGGTAATTTTCCGGGCGCTGCCGCCGCAGCCTGCCGATCAGCAGGTTGGTCAGCTCGATCTGAAAGATTTCGCGCTCGATCTCGGCGTCCGACATCCGGCTGTTCAGGTAATGATCGAAGCGCGATTTTTCGAGCAGCGTCACGTATAAATCCTGGGTCAGGTCGCGGGTCGAAAACAGGGGGACCGGGTTGGTGGGGTTGTTCTGATTGCGCTGGGCCGAACGCACCAGCGGATGAGCCGACACGAGGCGATTTAACGCCTGCCACAGCGGGGCGGCATCATCGTTTTTGAGCAGTGAATTCCAGGTCTTCGGCGTGAGGGTTTTCATTAGTCAAACTACAGCTGTTGGCGGGCCGATGAGGGGCCCGTGGCGCTTCGGGGGACACGCCAGGTAAAGCCCTGGCTGAGGATCCAAACGCCGGTTGATTTGGATAATGCCGGTTAGAGACAGACGCGTGCCTGCCCTGCCACGCCCGCCCGCGGGGCGGGACGCATTACCTACCAGACGAATTGATGCCAGTGATCACGCACTTCGGGTGAGCGAAGCTTGCGTGTGAAAGAACTTGTTCCGGATTTTTGCCGGTAATCCGTTGGGATCTGGAACCAGAGGGGCTTAAGCGCTGGTGAGGCGATAGGGAAGCTTACCGAAGTTCCCGCTCAGTCAGCCGTGTGAGGCACCGATGTCTCAATGAGGAACACTGAACAGGAATCGAAGCTGCCCGCTCCCTGGCTCCTGACTGTCTGTGTACTCAAAAAGCTTTGGCGAAACTTTGCAGGATCGCTTGACTTCAATGCCACGTGGTAGGGCGCAACATTGAAACTGAGAAACTGATTTCTTTACCCGTTAATCGGTGCGGGCATTATAGCAGATGAAGTCCGGCTGGCTAGTAGTTTTTTGCCGGAATCAGGAAAAACCCGGCAAATAATCCGCGGCGGGAATTCCAGCTTTTCCCGGGAGAGTCGGGCCGGCTGGAAATTTTTATCCCGGCTCATTGAGGCTGAGCAGTCGCCCGACGTTCGACTCCAGACTATTCAGGTCACTAAAGAGACTGATGGCGGCGACCCCGGCGGCGCCGGAGTTCAAAACCACCGCAGCATTGTCCATCTGAATCCCGCCAAGGCCGAGTACCGGTATTCTGACTGCGTGACAAACCTCGGCCAGACTCTTCAGGCCCGTTGCCGGGCCTTCGATTTTCTTGGAGAGGGGGGGGGAAACGGGTCCGAAGACGATGAAATCTGCGCCACCGGATTCAGCCACCCGCGCTTCCGCCAGCGAGTGAGTTGAGACGCCGATCAGGAATTCGCCGGGCCTTTTTCCGCCGACAATCTTCCGCACCTCGCCGACCGGCAATGAAGACGTTCGCAGGTGAACGCCGTCCGCCCCCGCGGCCAGCGCGACATCGAGCCGGTCATTGACCAGCACGCGCGCGCCTCGGGGTCGCGCGACGCTGATGGCGGCCCGCACGAATGCGCCGAGTTGCCGCGCGCCCAGATCTTTTTCGCGGATTTGAATCAGCTGGCAGCCGGCCCGGGCCGCAATCCTGATGGCAGCCAGTTGTGAGTCCCAGGGGTTGCTCGCGGTCGCAGCCCGGGCGAAGTTACTGCCCTGCTCAGATTGTTTTTCAGGACGCTGGCGGAACGCGAGGCGACTGGTGATCAGGTAAATCAGTGGAGGTCGTAACACTGGATTCGGCAGTTTGCAGGACAGTCGGGGCAGTCGGCTGGCTCTCTGCCGGACTTTCCCAGTCCGTCAGCGTCTGCACGCTCTCCCGGAATTTGAAGGCATCGCGCAACCCGGCGAGGATGTTCAGCGCCCCCAGCCCCGTGACCGCGCCGCGCGTATACCCGCTTTGCAGGGCGGACGTGAGCCAGGGGGCGTGCAGCGCGTTGCTGATGAAATAAAGGAACAAGTTGTCGTTCCAGTACGGCGTCCAGGGCAGAATTGCCAGCAGCACTCCCACTTCGAGACAGATCAGAATGTAAACAATAACCGTAATCTTCGCAGACATCGCAGGGTGGCGTCCTTTGTCAGGTGTCGGCGGCCGACCGGTCGGCCACCGGGCAGGCAGTATAAAACATCGCGCCGCAAACAGCTAACCCCTGTCACCAGCCTCAAGTTCGGAGTTCCCACCCCTTGGGTCATTGTCTGCTGAAATATCGTTTCGTCAGCCACCCATCAACCGATCCTGCCCCGCCGCCTTTGATCAGGACGATCAGTGCCAGTCCGAAGGCCAGCAGGTGATACTCAAATCCTTCGCCCTGCTGGCTGCCCATCCAGTTCATGAAGAAACCATTATGAAGGTGAACGGTGAAAATGGCCCCCAGCATAATCAGGCCGACGCCGAAAGCGGCGAAGCGGCTGATGGATCCGGTGATCAGGCCGAGCGCGCCGAACGATTCGCCCATGATCACCATAAACGCGGCGACGGCGGGCATCCCGGACCCGGTAAAGGCCCCCATCGTCGCGGAAAAGCCCGCGCCCCCAAACATCCCCAGCAGTTTCTGCAGGCCATGCGGCAGCATCACGACCCCGAGCGTGATTCTGGCGATCAGACTGGTAACATTGTCATCGGTACTAAACAGTCTTCTGAGCATACTCTTCTCCATTAGTGATCCCCGGCCCGGTTCTGCACTGCCGCAGGCCGATGTTTATTACCGGCAGGTGCGAACGACGATCATCGTCGTTCGCACCTGATCCCTCAGATTCCTCAAGGCAGGTCTATCAGGATGATTTCACTCTGCCCCGCCGCCCCGAACTCCAGGCTGGTTTCACCGGTTATGCGGGCCTGATCCCCGCTGCCGAGGCTGCCCCCGTTCAGCGTGATCTCGCCATCAATCACGTACAGGAAGGCTCGCCTCCCCGGCTTCACCTCATGCGACAACTGATCACCGGGTCGCAGCGTCGAGACGTAAAAGGTTACGTCCTGATGAACCCTCACAGCGTCAGGCAAATCCTGACCCGAGGCGATTGGCAGGAACCTGCCGGCCCGCTGCTCCGGGGCGAACTGCTTCTGCTCGTAAGAAGGCTTGAGCCCGGTCCGCTCCGGCAGCACCCACATCTGCAGCAGCCTCACGGCCTGTGTTTCCGAAGCGTTGAGTTCCGAATGGGCGATGCCTGTGCCGGCGGTCATGCGCTGCACTTCGCCCGCGTGGATACGGCCGCGCCCGCCCGTGCTGTCCTTGTGCGCCAGCTCACCCTCCAGCACCCAGGTGACGATCTCCATTTCGCGGTGCGGGTGCGTCGGGAACCCGGCCCCGCCGCCGACGGTGTCGTGATTGAAAACGCGCAGCGGCCCGAACGACAGGTTGTTCGGATCGTAGTAACGGTCGAAGCTGAACAGCCAGTAAGCTGACAGCCAGTCGCTTTCCAGATGGTATCGGTCTTCTGCTTTAACGATTTGAATCATTTTCTCTCCTCTCGACAGGCAGCCCGGCATCCGATGACTAAATCCGTCAACCGCCTGACTGTTAACCAGTTGACAATCTGGCCCGAAAAAAGCCTCACTTCGCCAGCTTGTCGAGCAGGGCGTCGAGCGTCTTCAGTTCCTGCCGGCTGAGGGGTTTCATTGCCTCTTCCGCGAATCCGACGACTTCGGCCAGGGTCTCGCGAAGAAAAGCCGCCCCCGCATCCGTCAGCGCCACCAGCTTGACGCGCCGGTCGCCGCAGGCAAGCCGTCTGACGAATTTCTGCTCCTCCAGCAGGTCAATCAGCTTGGTCACATTCGCCCGCGATGAGAGCATCCGGCGACCGATCTCGATCTGCGGGATCGGTTCGCCCGCGCCGTTGAGAATCCGCAGCACGTTGTAATGATTGTCCGTCAGCCCCCACCGCGCGAACCACTCGTCCGAGGCCCGCCACAGGCGGTCGCCCGTACGCATCAGTCTCAGCAATGCCTGCTCTGCACCGTTGTGTGGAATTTTCACTTTCATCATTTCACCGGAGTCAGGATACCACTCAATCCCGAATTTGTCAATCAGGAAACAATCTACCCGGCAACGCTTTTGCCTCTGGCCGACTTGAGAGTCGTCCCCGGAAAAGCAGCTTTTACCACGCCCCCGAGCTGAAAAATTTCCCGGCCCGGTGCAAATCGCGACAGTAAATTTGACACTATGTGAAATTATGTGCTAGCTTTCCTGACTTAATTAAGGCGCTGCAATCCGGGCCTGTCATCACCATGAGCGCGGCGCGAACTCCTGAACGAGAACCAAGGAGATCCCAAGTGACTAATCCGGCGGTCATCTTCCTGGCACTGGCGGAAAGCATTCTGAGCATTGACGGGTCGTTCCTGTTCGTCTTCATCCTCGTCATCTGCCTGGTCTTCATTCTCAATGCCACGCTCTTCAAGCCGATCAACCGGATTCTGGAAGAGCGTGAGCGCCTGAGTACCGGGCGGTTGTCAGAGGCCCAGAAGATGATCGCCGAATACAGCGAGCGGCTGCGTCGGTACGAGGAGCAGATCCGCTCGGCGCGCGCCGAGGCTTACCAGACGCTCGAAGCACAACGCAAAGATGCGCTCAAGGTGCAGCAGGAACTGATGGCTCAGACCAGAGCCGAAACCGCCGACCAGATCGCCGCCGCAAAACAGGAGATCTCGAGCCAGACCGAAGCCGCACGGGCCAGACTCGAACAGGACGCGCGCGCCATGGCCGCCACCATCTCTTCCAGCATTCTGCAACGCCCCATCACCACTCCGGAGGGGATCAGCGCTTCATGAAACAGTCACTTCTTTCTCTTGCGCTTTTCATCCCGGGTCAGATTGATTTTCAGCCGACAGTTCTGCTGATCCACCCGGCCATTCCCAAAGCGGTCAACCTCGCGGTCTTTCTGGGGGTTCTGTACTACTTCCTGCGGAAGCCGACGCGCGAATTTTTCCGGCAGCGGTTCGCGACCATCCGCGCCTCGCTCGAACACGCGGCGAAGGAGAAGGAGGTCGCCTCGGCAAAGCTCGCCGAGATCAGCGCGAGGCTCGACCGGCTTGACAGCGAGATCGCCGCGATCCGCTCGCAGGCGGAGCAGGAGGCCGTGGCGGAGCGGCAGCGCATCGAGGCGCTGGCCAGACAGGACGCCGAAAAGCTGCGCCAGACGGCCCGGCGCGAAATCGAGTCGGCCAGGAACACGGCGCTCGCCGAGCTTCAGGAGTTCACGGCGGCGAAGTCGGTCGAAATGGCGGAACGGATCATCCGCCAGGAGCTGACCGCGGACGATGATTCGCGCCTGCTCAACCGGATGAGTCAGGAGATCCAGAAGGCCAGTCAGGCGAAAGGCTGAGGGCCCGAAATTCACCTTCGACTTTTTATGAGTGTTACGACCATTGCCAATCGCTACGCGCACGCTCTGGCCGATGTCATCCTTGAGCGCAGGGAAGTCAGTGAGGTCACCAGAGAGCTGAGCGATTTCGCCCGGTTGATGCAGCAGAACGAGGAGTTGCACGGAGTCTTCTCGAGCCCCGCGATCCCGCTCGCACGCAAGCGCGGCGTGCTGGACGCGCTGCTCTCACGGCTCAGGCTGCGGCAGACGTCGAGTAATTTTCTTCAACTGCTCCTGTCAAATTACCGCCTGCATCACCTGCCGGAAGTACTCGGCAGTCTGTCGAAGGAGCTTGACGACCGCGCCGGCATCATTTCGGCTGAGGTGACGACCGCGAGGCCGCTCAACGATCAGAATCGCGAAATGCTCAATAAGAGGTTGCGCGAAGTCACCGGCAGGGAAGTGCGCCTGCAATTCCGCACCGACCCCGAACTCATCGGCGGCGTGGTCACGCGCATCGGCAGTCTCGTATTCGACGGCTCGATCAAAACCCAGCTCGCGCAGATGAAGCGGCGGCTGGCAAAGGGGGCAGTGGGCTAGAGGGTTCGGCTATTACGGCTAAAGGATAAGACTTGATATGGCAAATGAAATCAAAGCGGACGAGATCAGTAAAATTATTCGGCAGCAGATCGAGAACTTCGACGCCGGCGTGACGGTCGCCGAAGTCGGCACGGTGATCAAGGTGGGCGACGGCATCGCCGAAATTCATGGGCTTGAAAAGGTGATGGCCGGCGAACTGCTTGAGTTCGAGGGCGGCGCGGCAGGTCTCGCGCTCAACCTCGAAGAAGACAAGGTCGGCACGGTGCTGCTCGGTGAATTCCAGAGCATCAAGGAAGGCGACACCGTCAAACGCACCAAACGCATCATGGAAGTCCCCGCCGGCGAGGCGATGGTCGGTCGCGTCGTCAACGCGCTCGGCCAGCCTGCCGACGGTCGCGGCCCGATTGTCACCAAAGATTTCAACCCGGTCGAGCGCATCGCCCCCGGCATCGTTGACCGCCAGCCGGTGAAGGAGCCGATGCAGACCGGCCTCAAGGCGATTGACTCAATGGTCCCCATCGGGCGCGGGCAGCGCGAGCTGATCATCGGCGACCGCCAAACCGGCAAGACCGCCGTCGCGCTCGACACGATCATCAACCAGAAGGGCAAGGACGTTATCTGCGTTTACATCGCCATCGGCCAGAAGAATTCGACGGTCGCCCAGGTGCGAGCGACGCTCGAAAAATTCGGCGCGATGGATTACACCGTGATCGTCGCGGCCTCGGCCTCCGAGCCGGCGGCGATGCAATACCTGGCGCCTTACACCGGGTGCGCCATCGGTGAATTCTTTATGGATCGCGGCCGCTCGGTGCTGTGCATTTACGACGACCTGTCGAAGCACGCGGCGGCGTACCGCGAAATTTCGCTGCTGCTCCGCCGCCCGCCGGGGCGCGAGGCCTACCCGGGCGACGTGTTCTACCTGCATTCGCGGCTGCTCGAACGCGCCGCGAAATACAGCGACGAGCGCGGCGGTGGCTCGCTGACGGCCTTGCCGATCATCGAGACTCAGGCCGGCGACATTTCGGCTTACATCCCGACCAACGTGATCTCGATCACCGACGGCCAGATCTTCCTCGAATCGGATCTCTTCAACGCCGGCATCCGCCCGGCCATCAACGTCGGCAACTCTGTCAGCCGCGTCGGCGGGAACGCGCAGATCAAGGCGATGAAGCAGGTCGCAGGCACCTTGCGACTCGACCTCGCGCAGTTCCGCGAACTCGCGGCGTTCGCGCAGTTCGGCTCCGACCTCGACCCCACGACGCAAAAGCAGCTCGCCCGCGGCCAGCGTCTGACCGAGATTCTCAAGCAGGATCAGTACGTGCCGATGGACGTCGAGAAGCAGGTGGCCGTGATCTGGGCCGCGTCAAACGGCTACGTTGACGATGTGGCGGTCCAGGACGTGCGCAAGTTCGAGGCCGCGCTGCTCAACTTTCTCGAAAACAGCAAAGGCTCATTGCTCGCATCGCTCACCGCCAAGGGCGGAATAAACGACAGCATCAAGGAAGAACTGCACGCGGCGCTCCGTGAATTCAAGGACCGCTACAGCGCGCAATCCGCGCAGGGGGCGGCCTCTTAAAGGATGAAGGCGGAAGGATGAATCAAGGCTCCACTGCTTTGCGCGTCCTTTATCCATCATCCATCATCCATCATCCTTTCGATTATGCCTAATCTACAGGACATGCGGCGGCGCGTTCGCTCCGTCAAAAACATGCGGCAGATCACCAAGGCGATGAAGATGGTGTCTGCGGCCAAGCTGCGTCGCGCCCAGGAGCGTGTCACGTCCACGCGCCCGTACACGAATAAGATGACGCAGATCCTCGGCGGCGTGGCCCGCCGCGCGCCCGATTTCAGGCACCCGCTGCTCGCTTCGAGCGAAGTTGCGGCCGAAGGCGCGGGCCGGGAGCGGGTGCTGCTGGCCCTCGTCACCGCCGACAAGGGCTTGTGCGGCGCATTCAATACCAACCTCGTCAAAGCCGCGCAGGAGTTCCTGCGCACGAACACTGACAAGCAGGTCGAACTGGTCACGATCGGGCGCAAGGGCGCCGAAGTTTTTCGCCGCCGCCCGGTCACGGTGCGCCGCGAACACCTCGGGGTCACCGGCACGAGCCGGGTCAGTTTCTTCGAGGCCGCAGACATTGCCCGGAAGCTCATCGCGGATTTCACGGCTGAAGAGGGCGGCTTTGACCGCGTCTACCTGATCTACAACGAATTCAAGTCGGCGCTTCAGCAGAAGGTGGTGGTCGAGCCTGTCCTGCCCATCGGAAAGATTGAAGGCGAAGGCGAAGCGGCGGAGCAATCAACGCTCGATTACCTGTACGAGCAGCCGCCGGCGGAGATTTACAACATCCTCCTGCCCAAGCTGATTGAGGCGCAGGTGTACCGCGCGCTGCTTGAATCGGTCGCGTCGGAGCAGGGCGCGCGAATGACCGCGATGGATTCGGCTTCAAAAAACGCCAGCGAGATGATTGACCGGCTGACGCTGACGATGAACCGCATCCGTCAGGCCGCGATCACGCGCGAGATCATCGAAGTCGTCAGCGGCGCCGAGGCGCTGTAATCATCGTCCGGCCCACGTGAACTTATCCATTTAAAATAATGGGAGGCACGATCTGCCTCCCATTATTGTTTCCGACAGCCTCTGATCGAGGTTATGAGCGAAGACGCCCAGCGTACAATGATGTCGCCTGACTCTCCCGGTTTCGGCCGCTTTCTTTTTTACTGGCTGCCGCCGCTCGTGTGGATGGGGGCGATCTTCGTTTTTTCGACCGATCTCTTCTCGGCGCGCAATACCGGCGGGATGCTGGTGACGGTGCTGCACTGGCTCTTCCCGGAGATGGCTTTTTCCCGGATTGAGCAGATTCATTTCCTCGTGCGGAAAGGCGCTCACCTGACGGCGTACGCGATTCTGGCGCTGCTGCTCGTGCGGGCGTTTCGCGCTGGGTCAGCCGTCCGCTGGGACTGGCGCCGGGCGCTCTACACTTTCTTCATCATCGGTGTCTACGCGCTGACTGACGAATACCACCAGTCGTTCACGCGGCTGCGCAGTGCTTCACCTTATGACAGTCTGATTGATATAACGGGTGGGACGATTGCTCTGCTGTGTCTGTGGATCGTTCGGAGGTGGCAGCTTAACTCTCGTGTTCGACGCTGAGCGATTGAACCGGCGAGGTCACGATGCGCTGGCCCTTCGCGCAGATTTCCATCCGCAGGCCGATCCCGATCCAGCCAATTTTCAGCATACACCCGCCGAAGGATGATCCGCTCACCACAGCCTCGACCGGCTCCTCGAAGTAGTTGCCGCCCTGCACCAGCGCGCGACCGGAATCGGGGTCGAGCAGGAAGATGCTGTAATCGCTGTTGAGCGTGCGCGCCCGGATCATGTCGAAGACCCCGAGTGTCTTCATCATCACGCCTTCGACCGCCCCGCTCAGTTCAGTGAATCCGTCGAGCGAGCAGTGGCGGGGGATCGTGTGGAATTTATCGTCGGCCTCTTTCATTCAAGCTCAGTTATTTCAAATCAACGAACGTATTTCGGGGATAGTTCGACACCAGTATCCACTCGACTCCCGCCCGGGTCAAGCATTGAAAATCGGCCCGGTTCAGAATTTCGCGCCGCCGGCCGCCGGGTGCGTTTCGTAAGCCCTGGTCGCGAGAATTCCCTTGATTTCGCTGACCGTCGCCTCCAGCTCCTCATCGGTATTATAGAAATGCGGCCCGATGCGAATGCCCGCGCCGGGGCGGAAATCCACCAGGAAGTCGCGGCATGAAAGCTCCTGCACGACGGCGGCGGCGTGAGGCACGTCAACAATCACCGTGCCGCCCCGTCTGGCGGCGTCACGGGGCGAATTGACGCGCCAGCCTTCGGCCCCGGCCATCTCGATCAGCTTCGCCGTCTGGCGCATTGATTTGGCGCGAATCCGCTCGACGCCGATTTCGGCGACGATCTCGTACCCGCTTTCCGCCGCGTAGAGCGCCGGGACCACGGGCGTGCCATGCAGGAAGCGATGAATGTCCGGCGCGTAATCAATCTCCGGCTCGAAGGCGAACGGCGTGCGATGCGCGGCCCAGCCAGTCACCTTTGGCTCAAACTTCGTTTGCAGGTCGGGCCGCACGTACAGGTAGCCCGCGCCCGGCCCGGCGCACAACCATTTCACCGACCCGCCGACGACGAAATCAACATCAAGCTCTTTGACATTGAACGGGACGATCCCGGCCGACTGGTAGGTATCAAGCACCACCATCGCGCCGACCGAGTGGGCCTTTTCGATGATCGCTGCGGCGTCCTGAATGAAGGCGCTCTTGAAAAGCACGTGTGAAATCGGCACGAGCAGCGTCTGCTCATCAATCGCCTCAAGCATGCGCTCGGTGTCAATCGTGATCCCGTCATCGCTCGGCACTTCGACCAGCCGCAGGCCGGCGGCTCTGGCGTGGGCTTCGTAAACATACATCACCGAGGGAAAGTTGAGCGCCTCGTAAACGATCCGGTCGCGCCCCTGCTGCCTTGCCCTCTCCAGATTGAAGCACGAGATGATGACCGACTGGCAGACCGATACATTCTGATGCATCGCTACCGTCCCCGGATCGGCGCCGATGATTTTTGCAATCTTTTCGCCAGTAGTGACCGGCTTTTCCCACCAGCCCTCGGCCCACGCCCGCACGCCGCGCGTGGCCCACATTTCGGAGTACTCGCGCAACTTGTCATAAACGCCCTGCGGCATCGCGCCGAGCGAATGGCTGACCAGATAAGTGGTGTTTTCGAGGATCGGAAACTGTTTGCGGTAAGAAAGAAGTTCGTCCATACGTTTTTTGATCCGGGTTTCAGACTGCCGTCGCCTTTGCTGAGTCAGGAACTTCTGCGTCATGCAAATACTGAAAGAAACCGGCAAAGTCGTTGAAGTCTTCGATGACGTGGCGCGCGCCGTTTTCGCGCAAAGCTGCTGCCCGTTCGCCGCCGGCAATTCCCAGGAACGGGAGGTTGAGATTTCTGGCAGTTCGCACGTCCCACAGCCCGTCGCCGACCGACACGACCTTCTCGAAGTGTGAATGTCCGTAATGACTCTTCGCCCGCGAGACGGCCGTCTCGACGATCCCTTCTCTGGTGATCGAATCATCCGCAAACGCCGCGGGAAAGCTGTCGAGGTCAATGCCCGCGGCGGCGAGTTTGAATCCGGCGGATTCCTTCCAGCAGCCCGTGGCTACAGCGATGACCCACTCCGGCTGCGCGCTCAACCGCGAGAGCATTTCAGCCGCGCCTGAAATCTGCGCGAAGTGCGAGGCATCCGACTCGTGCCTGCCCCTGAGCAGCCGCATGAAGCAATCTCTGACCCCGCTGATTTCAACCTCATCCGGGTCGCGCTCATACTGCCGTCTGAAGATGTGCTGTGTAATGCCCGAATCGGTGACGTGCGGGCAGTCGTGCCAGTTCGCGTCCAGCTCAACAGCCAGCAACTCCGTGAAGGCACAGGCGAAGCATTCATTGTCAACGCGGCTCGTGTCGGTCAGCGTGCCGTCAACGTCGAAGACAACAAGTTTCATAATCGTTACCCTTCGGTCAGCAGTGATCGCGCCTCCCACAACTCGGGGAAGAATTTCTTGTCGAGCGTGACTCTCAGATATGAGGCGCCGCTGCTGCCGCCCGTCCCCATTCGCAGTCCGATGGTGCGCTCGACCATCTGGATGTGACGCAATCGCCAGCTGACGATCAGTTCGTCAAATTCAGTCAGCCGCTCGCAGACGTCAATCCAGTCGCGGTGGCCGCGCTCGTCACGATAGACGGCGAGGATGGCCTGCGCGCGGGCCTGGAAGCACTCCTGCTCCGTCGCACCCTCCGCAATTGCTGGCATCGTCCCCAGCGCAGAGAGCGCCTCAAAGAGGACGTCGCGCAGCGAGGGCTCGCGCAACCGCCGTTCGAGCGCCGCGTGCATTTCCGGCGACGGCTCGTGATACTTCAGCATCTTTTCGTCCTTGAGCCCGCACAGGAATTCGATCTCGCGGAACTGCTCGGACTGAAAGCCGCTCGCCGGGCGCAGGCGCCCGCGGAAGGCCAGGAAGTGCGTGGGCAGCATCGTTTCCAGAATCGTGAACTGCTCGACCAGCACGCGCGCGATTTCCGTCGAGCGGCGCAGCAGTCGCGCGGCCTCGTAAACTTCGTCGTGGGTGTCGGGGTTCCGTGCGGCGGCGCGGAAGTTCACGACCACGGCATCAAGCTCGTGCAGCAACTGCTTGAACCACAGTTCGTATGTCTGGTGGATGGTGATGAAAAGCAGTTCGTCGTGGTGCGGCGGTGATGATTGCGGGTGTTGCAGCCCGGTCAGTTCGGGGACGCGCAGGTAATCACTGTAGGTCAGCCGTTCGTTGTTCGGCGCCGGGGCCTGGTCTGTGGACATATCAACCTGTCAGCCATCGCTGAGACCTGACGATCATCGCGATTTGTTCTCTGTATTTTTCTTTTTGTTCAGACTGGCCAGCCTGCTCGCGTACCAGTCCCGTTCTTCCCTGTCTTCGCCTTTCGCCGGGCGCACCTGATTATATTTTTCCAGCGCCTGAATCGCGCCTTCAAACTCATCAAGCCGTTCGAGCGATTCGCTGAGCGCCAGGTAAATGTATGGGGCCTCGCCGACGCGGGCGAGCGCCTGGCGCAGCATGACGACCGCCGCTCCGTATTTCTGCTGCTTCATCATCGCGCGCCCGGCGTTGTAATAGGCCATCGGGTAGCGGTCTCCGGCCTGAGCGATCACGCGGCGATAAGCTTCCTCCGCCTCGCGTGACTTGTCCAGCCTCATCCAGATGTCAGCCAGTTCCCACTCAATCGCCGGGACGGCGTTCCCTTCACCCTGAATCGCCGACTGATAGACCGTGGCCGCGCGCACGAGGTCACCACGGTCGCGGACGGTGCGCGCCTGCTGCAGCAGTTTGAAAGTGTCCGCGCTGACCGTGACGACAGGCTTTGAATTCGCGGGATTCGCTTTCACTCCGGCGGCCACAATGATTTCTGATTCATTGCTTTCAGAGTTGTGATTGAACTTCAGTTGCTCGGAAAGGAGGCGCGCTTCTTCGTGCCTCGGATTGATTCGCAGCGCCGCAGTAACTTCATCTTCGGCGCGCTTGAGATCGCCCTGCTGCCAGTAAAGTAACGCGACGTTGTGATGCGCGTCGGCAAAGCTGCCTTTCTCTTCGGCGATGGCCTTCAGATAAGCTTCACGCGCTTCATCCACACGGCCCAGCCGTGCCAGCACGATGCCAAGGTTGTTGTGCGCACGAGCGTAATGGCCCGCGCGCTGCTCAACGGCACGGGCGTAGGCTTCGGCAGCCTTCTGGTTCTGTCCGGCGCGCGCCCACGCGTTGCCGAGGTTGTAGTAAGCAATCGGATCGCGCCCGTTGTTTTCGCGAATGATGGTTTCGTATTGCGCCGCCGCCTCATCATCACGGCCGGCCTGTGAGAGGGCCTGCGCGTAAGCGAACCTTGCGACGCGCAGCTTTGCGGGCTGCCCTGCCGCCGTCTCAACCGCGCGCCTCAACTCAGCGAGGGCCGCGCCCTCAGTCTGCTGATTCTTCGGGCCCGACGGAGAGCCCGCCCTGTCCGGTGCCTGTGCCCGAGCAGCAGAAACATTGAGGCAAAGCAACAGAACGATCAGGACTCGCGCCGGCAGGGTTTTTCTTTCTGTCAAAAACATGAATATCCATTGCGGGGGCGAAGACGAGAGGAGGTGGAATTATGCCTTCAATCTGCTTCGGCCTCAATCAGCAGCGTCCCGCGGATTGCCGGCACGCGGCGCGCCACCCTGTGCCATAAATCCTCGATCTGCGCGATGACGGGGCGGTGGCCGAAGATGTTGTGGTGTTCGAGGTATTCGAGGCTGACGAGGCGGAAGCCGGTCTGGTCAAAGATTCGTCTGATCTCACCCGACCGGTTGAATTTGAACTGGGTGGGGTAGACATCCTTGGCGGCGCGGCCTTCCAGCCGCGAGACGATCAGCGGGTGGAGCCGGTTCGGCACGGCGCGCGCCACGATGGAGACGATGTCCCAGGCATTCGGCGTGAAAATAATCAGCCGCCCGCCCCTGCACATCACGCGCCGGATCTCGGCGAGCGCGGGAGCGGGCCGCTCGACATGCTCGAAGACCATGTTGCTCGTCACCAGATCGAAGCTCCCGTCACGGAACGGCAGGGCTTCCGCGCCCGCCATCAGGAGGTCCCGGAAAGAGACGTTGTCGCGCAGGGCCGCGAGATCGAGGTCTATGCCGACCAGCCGCGCGGGGCGCGCGAGCAGCTCGGATTCCAACTCCTCGGCATCGGGCAGCCAGCTGTAGACCAGCTTCCGCCCGCACCCGACATCGAGCCAGCTCATCCCCTTTTGCAGCCGCCGGTCTATCCGGTCAAAGTAAATTCTCTGCGGATGGGTGATGCGGAATGATTTCCCATTTGTCTGCGAAGCCGTCATTCGTTCTCCGAAACTGCTCGCGCCGCTCAGTCTTCGTCCTGTTCCTGCGTGCTGAGAGCCGGCCGCTGAGTGCCGTCGCTCCACTGGTATTTGAAGATCAGCCCGTTCACGCCGACGACCCAGCCGCAATCCGGCGCGACGAAAAACAGGCGCGTCAGATGGGAGCGGGTGTTCAATGAAACGTCTTCCCACGTCGCGCCGCCGTCGCGGGTGTGCAGCAGCGTGCCGCGATTGCCCGCGGCCCAGCCTTCCTGCGGTGTGACGAAGGCGACATCATTCAGGTCTTCATTCGTCCCAGAGGCCTGCGCGCGCCAGCGGCTGCCGCCGTTGGTCGTCACGAGAATCGTCCCGTCCGCCCCGACGGCCCAGCCGCGCTTCGCGTCAACGAAGCGCACGGCAAACAGGGCCTTCGTCGTGCCGGTCGTCTGCTCGTTCCAGTTCTCGCCGCCGTCAACCGTCCGCAGGGCCACTCCGCCCGCGCCGACAATCCAAGCCATCCCCTCATCCAGTGCGGACAGACCGTAAAGGATCTTGCGCACCTGCGCCGGGCGCTGCATCTTCCAGATTCGACCGCCGTCTCTGGTCAACAGGATCAGCCCGGTTTCGCCGCAGGCCCAACCCACACGGTCGCTGACGAACTGAATCCGCAGGACGGTCTCCCCGCCGTAACGCACCAGAGCGTCGGTCTTCGGGTTGGACGGGCGCGCCAGATCGGCCATTCTCCAGTAAGAGCCGGCGTCGGAGGTTGACATCAGGAAGGAGCGTTCGGCCGGAGACTTGTTGTCGGTGCGATTGAAGCGGCTGTATTCGCCGACCAGATAGCCGCGCTGCGTGTCGAAAAAGAAAATGTCGCGCAGCAATTCGTGATTGGCGAGCTGAGTCTTTTTCCAGGTTGTTCCGCCGTCCTCAGTCGAAAGCACCAGGCTGTTGCTGCCGACGATCCAGCCGTGATCGCGATCCGCGAAGAAGACGGATGTGAGCTTCGCCAGCACGCCGCTCGTCTGCGGCAGCCACTTGAGGACGGCAGGCAGCGGTTTCACTTCCCCTGTCTGCGGCGGCGAAGCTGGCGAGGCCGGCTGCTGCCCCTGTGACGCCAGAGCCAGCAGGCCACACAGCGCCAAGGGGGGCCCGGCCCGGGAGACAATTTTCAGTGCCATCTTCAGAAGATATTTCACCGCGCTGGTAAAGCAAACGCGGAGGTGGAATGACCGGGGGCCCAAAAACTCTCCCTGATTCATTACATCTCCGCGTGAGGCTGTTTTCGCACCGGGCTTCGGACTAACGCCCGGTGGCAATCGTCCGCATCCAGGAACCGAGCGTCAGCATGCCCATCACCTTTTCCACGGTCTTGAACTTGTTGCCGGGGACGACAATCACGTCGCCCGGCGCCAGGTAGAAAGGCGCCCCCCGCCCGCGCTGAATCTCATTCAGGTTGACGGGATATTTCTGAGTGCTGTCGCCCTGCATCCGCAGGACGGCGACCTTTCCCCTGTCGCCGTAACGAGTGATATCCCCGGCCTCAGCGATAGCTTCCAGCACCGTCAGCCGGCGTGTCATCTCATAAATGCCCGCGCGGCCCACGTCGCCGAGGACCATGTATTTGAGGCTGTGAGCCTGAACTATCTGGACGGTCACTTTCGGTTCGATCAGGTATTCGCTCAATTTTTCAGTGATCTCTTTTTCAACCTCAGTGGTCGTGCGCCCGACCACGACCACTTCGCCGATGAGCGGGTAATTGATTTTGCCATGCGGCGGGATGACGATGCCCTGACGTGAATACTTGTCCTCCTTGAAGACGTCAACCGAAATGACGTCCTGCGGGCCGAAGCGAAAATCCTTAAAAAAGTTGTTCAGATAAGGCTGCACCGCGGCCTCGGCTTCTGATTCCAGCTCGCGCCGCCCGATCTGACGGTCAGCGTCGGTGAGAACCTTCGAGTCCTTCTGAGCGGCCCCGGTGACGGTTTCATCGGGCGAAAAGCGCTCGGTGGCCTTCGGCTTCTTTTCGGGCTCCGGCTTCTTTTCCGCCTCCTGAGCCGGGACTGCGCTGGCGAGCAGTCCGGCCAGCAAAACCGGCAGGGCGAATCTGAAACAGTAGTTGATTGCGTTTTTCATACTGACCTCCGTGAAACAAATGGAGCGACAGACCGGGACCACGAGATTCCGAACTCGATACTTAAAACTCAAAGCCTCTTACCTTCCGCGCCCGAAGAGGACGATTTTGAACGACTCCAGCAGAATCCACAGGTCGAAGAACAGCGAGGCATTCTTGATGTAATAGAGATCATACTGCAGCTTCTGGAGCGCGTCCTCGACCGAGGCGCCGTATTCATATTTGACCTGCGCCCAGCCGGTGACGCCCGGCTCGACCAGGTGGCGCTGCGAATAAAAAGGGATCAGTTCATTGAGCTGCTCGACGAAGAAGGGGCGCTCGGGCCGCGGCCCGACGAAAGCCATCTCGCCCTTAATGACGTTGATGAACTGCGGCAGTTCGTCAATCCGCACCTTGCGGATGAAGCGCCCGAAGCGGGTCGTGCGGTCATCCTCCTTCGCCGCCCAGACCGGGCCGGACAACTCCGCGTCCTGCCGCATCGAGCGAAACTTGTAGATCGTAAAAGTCCGCCCGTTCTTGCCGACGCGCTCCTGCTTGTAAAAGATCGGGCCGGGCGATTCGAGCTTGATGATGACGGCGGTGACGATCCAGACCGGGAAGGAAGTGACGAAGCCGATGACGGCGGCCAGCACATTGAGGGAGCGCCGCACGGTCAGCCAGATGCGGCTGCGCTTGTTGCCGCCGGAGAAGATGATCCAGCTCGGCCGGAGCATCTCGACGCTGATCCGGCCGGTCACCCGTTCGTAGAGCGCCGTGCCTTCTTCGATGACGGCGCCGCCCTGCAGGCGCAACTTGAGCAGTTGGTCCACCGGCAGGTGCCCGCGCCGGTCCGAGAGCGCGACGACGACGCGATCCACCCTCTCGCGCTCGACGATCTCATTGAGCTGGTCAACCACGCCGATCACGCTCGGGTTGAACAGGCTCTGGCCGACCAGTGCCGCATCCTCGCCGACGAAGCCGACCACCCGGTACCCGAGATCGCGCCGTGAAAAGACCTCCTTCGCCAGCCCGACGGCCGAATCACCCGTCCCCACGATCAGAATTCGCTCGCTCAGCACCGGGTGGCTGAGCAGCCAGTGGATGACGACCCTCCAGCAAATCATAAAGAAGAGAGTCATCCCCATCGCCGTGACGGGCGCGCCGGGGACGGATTCGAAATTGTCCCCCCGCTCGCTCGTGCCCCAGTACCAGGCGAGCATCCAGATCATCCCCAGCACCATCCAGGCGACCGACACGGCCTGCACGATGCTGGCGAACAGATCGCGCCGCGAACGCGCCGTCGCGATGTCATACAGGCCGAAAAGATAAAAGACGAACTGGCAGACGAAAGTGATGGTCAGGATCTTGACGATGTTCCCTGACTCCTGGAGCAGCGAATTGAACGAAGTCGTCCCGTAGGCGACGGACATCCGCCAGTAAAGGCTCAGCAGCACGGCCGAGATGACGAGGCCGCTCTCGACCACTACCAGAGTGAACGTCCTGAGCCAGATGTCACGTTTAGCCATGGCTGTCCTGTTTCAATGATGGGGCCTTCAAGACCGCACGGCAAAACTTCCGCATAAAAACATTTTCGCATTCCTGTCCCGGGTCCCACACCCGGTCCCGGCTACTTCTCGTCAGCGCCGGCTTTGCCTGAGGAGGCAGGATTCCCGCCGGTCAGACTGTTCTGCTGGCTGGCGCCTCTGCCGAACAATCCCAGCCGCGCGGCAATCTTCCTCAGCCCGAACGGGAACCGCTGCGACCGCTTGTCTTCGGTGTAATAGTATTCGTAATAATAACCGTCGTCCTCATCCTCCTTCGCGCCGTTGAGGACGACGCCGAGCATGCGCGCCGGGGAGAGGGCCTCAATCGCCCGCTCGACCGTCGAGTAAGGGGCGGCGCCCGAGCGGATCACCACGAGCGCCCCGTCGGACTGGTTGGCGAGCAACCTGGCGTCGGCGAAGGGCGTCACCGGGGGCGAATCAATGATGATGAAGTCGAAGTACCGGCGATATTCATTGATGACGTCGGGCAGCGATGACCCTGAAAGCAGTTCCGTCGGGTTGCGCGCCTCACCCTTAACCGGCAGGACGAAGAGCTGGTAGTCTTCGTCCAGGTCGGGCTCAAGGCTCCGGCCGTAAATGCGGATGACCGGCGCCATCAACTCGCAGTCGCCGGCCAGGACCTCACAAAAGCCGACCGCCGGGGCGATCCCCAGATAGGAGGCGACGCTCGGGCGGCGCATATCGCTGTCAATGAGCAGCACCCGCCTGCCCTTCGAGTTCGCAATCGTCCACGACAGGTTGAGCGACGTCGAGGTTTTCCCCTCGCCGGCGATAGCGCTCGTCACGACGACGACCTGAGTGAGCCGGCGCTCCGCCTCATGGAAAATCTGCGTGCGCAACGTCCGGTACTGCTCGCTGACAATCGAATGCGGCTCGGTCACGGCGATCAGTCTCGGATGAACCCGGGCCGGATCGAGATTCAGCGAGAGCGCGACCCGGGGTTCTATTGTTTCCGGCAGCCTGTATTTGCCCTGCCCCCCCGGCTGATACAGTTTTTGCGCCCCGTCCGATTTCGCCTGAACAACATCGCCTGAAACGCCTGGCGTCAGACGGGCGTCAGGATAAACCGCATCCATCTGAGAAAATACTGCCTCGTCATCCGGCACCCGCTGCGGGCGTTCCCCGTTCAGAAAGTCTTCCCGCAAATATGACAGCACCCCGCCCTGATTCGAGTGTGGCGTCACCGGGGCCCCGATCATCTCGGGCAACTCGACCTGCTGGTCGGCGGCCAGTTCCGGGCTTCTGGTAGCTTCAGCGAGCGGGTCACGCCGGCCATTCGGTTGAGTTTGCTGGTCGCGCTGCAGCGCGTCAAAAATGCGTCCCATTGATCTTACCTGACGGCAGAACCTGCCAGCCCTGCGCCTGTCACTCTGCCCCCCTGGGTCAGAGTGACAGTTCAGAACTCCCCTGCGGCCTGCCGCAATGTCCCGTGAAAATGAGGATTGCCTTGCACTCCTGAGATTGCGTTTTCGACTGTCCCGCCGATCACAAACCTGACAGCCCGATGATTGACAACCCGCCCGACATTCCCAGTCACCGGACAGGCTTGGTCGTGGTTCTGGCCCTCGCCGCGGCGATGTCCTGGGGCTGGTTGGAAACTTTCCCGGTCTCCCCGTATTTATTCCAGTCCTCCTCGAACCCCTCGCGGAGGATTGACATGGCGGGCAGCCCGCCGACGAGCGCCTGTTCCGGGTCTTCTTCGATCATCGGCTTGAGCAGATCCAGCGAGGCGACCACTTCGGCCACGATCTCCGGCGTGACCTGATGCGCGCTCATCGCGAAACCGGTGAGCAGCGAGTTGTCACAGATGTTATTGATCAGACGCGGAATCCCCTCGGAAGCCCGGTAAATCAGCGCCACCGCTTCCGGCGTGAACAGGTCGAGCCGCGTCGCCCCGGCGGTCCGGAGTCTCGCGCGGATGTACGCCGACACCTCGTCGGCGCGCAGCGGCTTGATCTCGCACCGCAGGCTGATGCGCTGCTTGAGCTGGCGCAGCGCCGGGTCGTTGAGGACCTGACGCAGCTCCGGCTGGCCGGCCAGGATGATCTGCAACTGCTTCTCGGTGTAGGTCTCGAAATTGAGCAGCAGCCGAATCTCTTCGAGCAGCTTGTGATCCAGCCCCTGCGCTTCATCAACGATGATGACGCTGCGCAGCCCGCGCGCGTGCCGCATCATGAGCAGCTTGCCCAGCTTCATCAGCAGGTCGGATCTGGAGGAATATTGCGTAATGCCGAAACTCGTCGAGAGGTAGTGATAAAACTCCGCGACCGTCAGGCCGGGGTTGAAGATGTATGCCGTCAGCACGCTGCGGTCGAGCCGGGCGAGCATGGCGCGCAGCATCGTCGTCTTGCCCGTGCCGACTTCGCCCGTCGCCACGATCAGTCCTTTGCCGTGCTGAATCCCGTAGTGCAGATTCGCCATCACTTCACGGTGACTGGCCGTGAAGTAGAGGAACCGCGGGTCGGGAGTCAGACTGAATGGGATGTCACGCAGCCCGTAAAATTGTCTGTACATAAACTGAGTCTCTCTGATGGCCGTGGGGCTGAATCCGGTGAACCGTTACTGCAAAGCCGGACATTAGTTTACAACTTTCTGCCCGGCCCCTGACAGGATTATTTCAATACCCGCCCCCGATGAAGACGTCCAGCACCCTCGAATACTGAATCACTTTGACCATCACCGGCACGGCAATCACCATCAGCACGATCACCGCGAGGACAGTCACCATGCCGAGCATCCGGCGGCGCTGCTCTTCCGGCTCGGTGATGATCTCCGGCACGGTCACCAGCAGCGGCAGCCGGGTGTAATGCTCCACATCCTTCGCGTCCCGGATCGTAAACAGGTAGCGGGCCTCGAAGGCCATCGCCACAGCGAGCCCCGAAAGCAGCCCGAAGATCAGCGAAAGCGGGTAGAGCAGCGTGCGCCGCGGGTAGACTGGTGCTTCCGGCAGATTCGCCGGGTCATGGATTCGGAAAGTCTCCCCGCTGAAATCAGAATTCAGCCGCCCGTAGAATGCTGCCCGCTGACGCCGCGCCAGCAGGTCATCGTGTTGTTTTTTCAATGTGTCGTAATCACGATCAATCCGCTCCATCTCCGCAGTCAGCGGCGGAATCGAGCGCAGCTGCGCCTGCAGGCCGGCATACTCACCGTTCATCTTGCTCAGTTCGGCCTGGCGTCTTTCCAGTTCGCGCCTGGTGGCATCAATCTGCAACTGGACGTTGTCTACCTGGCTGTTTTGTTGCCGGGATTTTTTTATCCCGTTTTTCTTGTCCTCGGCCTTTTTCTGCAGATCTGCCATTTCCTTATTGATCTTGTCCAGCTGCACCTGGGCAGCTTTCACATCAGGGTGCTTCTCCGTGTACTTTGTCCGCAGGTCCTGGAGTGTGGCCTCAACTTCAGCTCTCTTAACCCGCAAGGCGCCTTCGGCAGGGCTGTCATTCTCAATCACTGGCTCGTCATAACGATCCTTGACCATCGTGAGCATCTGCTGGTAATTCGCGATGTTGTTCTGAAGATTGCCGATCTGGGTCTGCTGCGCCAGGATCTGCTGACTGAGGCTGTTCATCTCTCCGACGATGCTCTGCGTCTGACCCGCCATCACCGGCGGGTGTTCGACGATATACTTTGTGCGCTGGGCGATGATGCCGTCCAACTGCTGCTTGACTCTCGTGAGTTCATCGTCAAGGTGGGCGACAGTGTTATTATTGACTTCAAGATTCTTCTTCAGGTTTTCGTCAGAAAACTGCGCCGCCAGTTCCGCCGTGACGGCCTGAACGACTTCCCTGTCCTGATCCTGAAAGGAGATGGTGAAGGCATTGTACCCCGACCCCATGTTCTTGATGTCAATCAGAATATGCTCCCGCATTTTTTCGATCACCGCCTCGGCCGGAGCCTTCTGCGCCCTCATCGCCTTGTAAAGGTCATACTTGTTGATCAGCGCATCAAGGTTGGACCGGCTGGCGACCTGCTGGCGGAGCGTCCCCAAACGCGCGCTGATGTCCACGTTCGCCTGCGGTGCAATATTGGAATCCACTTTCGGCGGGTCAACAATGATCAGTGAAGTGGACTCATAGACGTTCGGCAGCCTGTAGATCGTGTAACTCAGCGTCGCGGTGACGAGCAGGAAGGGGACGAGTACGTAATAGCGCCGATTCCACAGGATGCGCAGATACTCGGCGGGCTTTCTGACTCTGAAACTGGCCATAATCCATTTTTCCTTTCAATGCGGCACGCCGGCACGCGTCGGCGTGCCTCGAAAGTTAGTCAACGAGATTCACGGATTTCTTGCCAAATCGTTAGGTCTCAGTTTCGCAGTTCGGGCGCCTGGAGACAATGAAGCGAAGCCTGCTGGTCAGCCTCCGATTGCGGGTCTTGCGAACAGAGATGCGAATGTCTCTTTGCTTTTTTATCAGGACGGATCGGGCAGGCTTGTTATTGCGCTGTTACTGTGCTCTTGAAACTCTTCGCTAATCACGGGACAACTAACAACAAGCGCCGCCGCAGTGACTCCGGACTGAGGCGGCACCTGATACTTTATCCTGACTGGCAAACAAGGGGCGAAATCGGCACTCGGTCGGGGAAGGGCGGGTGATTATAGCAGTGCCGCCACCCGGCTGCCAGTCTATCTTAATGGCATTTACCGGGATGCCCGGTTACCTGCCCGGAACCTTCGTCGGGCGAGAGTCGCCAGACCAAACAACCCGCTGCCCAGCAGGATGAGTGTGGAAGGCTCAGGGATCGCGCCCGTCGGCCCGGTAACCACGCTGATTCTGGCCCGAATCTGGCTCGGCGGATTGCTGACCCCGTTGGTCAGTGGCGGATTGATCGCCGTCGTCGGCTCAATCGTCAACTGGAACGTCGTCCCCGAGGCCGAAACGAAAGTGAGCGTCAGCGGGCTCGTCCACTGGACTTCCGTAGTCGAACCGGTCTGAACGATCCGACCAGTCAGGCTCCCGTTGAAGGTCTGCGGCGTCGTGCCTGCCGGGACCGTAAAGGAGACAGTCAGGCTGAAAGTCGCGCCGCCAAAACTCGGCCCACTGCCCAGAGGCAGGGTGGAATTCGAGGTGACATTGAAGACGCCGAGCGTGACGTTCGAGACCTCACCGGGATTGAGCGCGACGTTGATCTGATTGGGATTGGAAACAAATGTAATGGTCGAGCTGGTCCCGCCTGCCGTCGCGGTGATCATCGTCCCGCCGCCGGCCACGGTCGCGCCGGAGGCACCGGCATTGAAAGTTCCCGAGGTATTGGCTTGCAGGGTGATCGGGTCAGCAAAGGCTGACACCGTTCCAAATATCATGAGGGCCACCAGGGCCAGCACGCAGGGCAATAATCTCTGTGTCAGATCTTTCAGATCTTTCATGAATCAGGTCCTCCTTAGACCGCCCTGATCGCTGCCGACTGACGGGGGATCACCTCGTCACAATCAAAGCCGTTCTTCGCCGTTCTTTATAACTCTGAAACACTTCTCAACAACAAGCTGGCGGTTCTGATCGTTATCAGGCAAGCTCCGGACATTTAACCGGAGTCTCCCTCAAACCAGCCACCAATCTCTAAAGATATGCAGAATTACGCACCTGCCGGTGGGTTACCTCCAGCGGACTCGACTGCGCGACCGCTCTCAGGCCTGTGAGTATAAACTGCTATATCAGCATTACTTCCCAAGCGTAACTGATTATTCGCTTGTCTACTGGTCTGTCAGCTGACGGAATAGCTGAATTCGGGATCAGTACCCCCCGGAATGCCGTCGCCAACTCGGCACAATAGTTAAAGAGGAAAGCATAACCTGGGCGAGCGGTGAGGGTGTGGCGCTGACCGCTGTGAATTCGGCACGTCACAGGCGTTGAATGACTGTCTACACGACTTCAGATGAACTGGAGAGATTTTCAACTGAAGCTCTTCAACGCCGCGTTGTCACTTATAAATTGTCCCAGTGAATGTCGGGAACAACATACACTGGTCTAACATCTCAGTCAAGAACCCAGTGCGGGATTCTGATTTTTACCCGAATCATTATCCCGCCATCGCGCAGTGTCGTCCCGGACGAGGCCCGGGGGCCATAGTTTTCATCATCTGAACTCACCCTGGTCCGGACTTCAATCGGCGGATTGGCGGCGGCCGGACACTCTGCCGCCCGATGAAAACGGATCACGCCGCTCAGGAGTTTTCCAAAGAGAAGCTTGCCCGCTTCCAAATAACTGGGCTACACTGCCCCGCGGTGTCTCCCGAGCGCCATCCGCGGCGAAGCAGATTGTCGTCAGCCCCGACCTCCAGAGTAAATACAACCGTCGGCGCACCATTTAACCAGATGAACATATACACTCCGATACTCCAGAATGTCTTTCCCCACCCCCGCCCGCCTCGCCGAATGACTGCACTGCTGCTCTCGCTGATCTGCGCCGCCGGGCTGCTCGCCGCCGGCGCCTGCCGACAGGACCCGCAGAAGGAGAAAGTCAGCTTCGTCAAAAGGGGTCAGCAGTACCTGAAGGAAAAGCGCGCGCTCGAAGCCCGGCTGGAGTTCCGCAACGCGCTGCTGATTGATAAGAAATACGCGGAGGCATGGTTCGGTCTGGGCGAGGCCGACCTGGTCATCAACTACCTGCGCGAGGCCTTTGACGCATTCAGCTCGGTGGTTGAACTCGATCCCAACAACCTCGACGCCCGCGTCCGGCTCGGCAATATTTATCTGCAATACTTCAAGCCCGCTGACGTCAGCATCAGGGAAGCCGAGCGGCTGGCGAAAGAGATCCTGCAAAAAGACCAGAACCACATCGAGGGCCGCATCCTGCTCGCGAGCGTGCGGACCTCACAGAAAAGGTGGGACGAGGCCAAAGCCGAACTGGATCGCGCCATCGCGCTCGACCCGAAACGCACCGAGTCTCACCTGAGCCTCGCGCGTTTTTACGACCAGCGCGGGAAGGCGACCGAGGACCCGGCGGCGGCCGGGCGACTGATTGACGAGGCCGAGAAGACTTTCCGTCAGGCCGTCGAAACCGACCCGAAATCCATCATCGCGCGGCTGGCGATCAGCGATTTCTACTACTCCAACAAGCGTGAGGCCGAGGCCGAGAAGGAGATGAAACAGGCCTTCGAGATTGACTCCGGCGACAAACTGCTCCTCGCCGCGCTCCAGCGGTTTTACGAGAACAGGCAGGACTTCGGCGAAGCCGAAAAGTACGCCCAGCGTCTGGCCAGCCTCGATCCGGACAAGAACAGCGGGCGCTCGCAGGTTATTGACCTGCATGCGCGCGCCGGGAAGACCGACCAGGCGATTCAGGAATACGAGCAGCTGATCAAAGAGAGCCCGAAATTCATGCGCTCATACTCCCGGCTCGCGGAGCTGCTGCTCGCGCGCGGCGACGTCCCTGGCGCATCCCAGCGGGTCACGGAAGCGCTTAACATCAACAGGCAGGATACCGACGCGCTGCTGCTGCGCGGGCGCCTCAACCTGCTCAACGGGCGCTTCGGCGATGCGGAGAGGGATCTCAGTCAGGTGCTGAAGAACGAGCCCTCGATGCCGGCGGCCATGTATTACATGGCCGACGTTCACCTGCAGAACAACGACGCCGAGGGCGCGCGCCGGTACATCAACGACCTGCTGCGTAACTACCCGCAGAGCCCGACCGGACTGCTCATGATGATCCGGATTTACCTCAATCAGAACAAGGCCCAGGACGCCATCAAGACGGCGGACGAGATCATCAACGGCATCGCCTACCTCAAATCCAATGAGGTGGCGCTTCAGGCCTCGCGCCTGACCCGTGAGATGCTGCCCGACCTTGAGAGCAAGGGATTCACCTCGCGCGCCGTCGCGCGGCTGCAGTTGAAAGACCTCGCGGGGGCGCAGGCCGACCTCGACCGCGCCGCCGAACTCGATCAGCGCAACCCCGAGCCGCACACCAATCTGGCGATGCTATACATGCTGAAAGGCGATCTGGGCAGGGCTCAGGCGGAGGCGGAAAAGGCGCTCGAACTGAATCCAAAGAGCCCGCAGGCCATCGCGACGGCGGTCAATGTTTACGTGCAGAAAAAGGATTTCGCGACCGCGCACGCGAAGCTCGACGCGCTCGTCGCGGCGCAACCCGACAGCCCCGCCCTGCTCGACCAGAAGGCCTTCGTCTTCCTCAAGCAGGGCGACCCGGCCGGCTACGAGAAGACACTGCGCGGGCTGCTGGAGAAGAACTCCGATTATCTGAACGCCTACTTCGAGCTGAGCCAGTTCTACCTCTCTCAGAATCAGGCCGACCGCGCCATCGCGGAACTGCAGGAGATCATCAAGCGGCGCCCTGACAACCCGCGGCAGATGGCGCAGGCTTTTCTGCTGACCGGGATGCTCCAGGAGGGTCGCGGTCAGTTTGACATCGCGGCGAAGAGCTACGAGCAGGCACTCAGCTATGACAAGCGGTCGGTCGGCGCGGCCATCGCTTACAATAACCTCGCCTGGCTGCTCGTCGAAAGGATCAAGGGCGGCAATGCCGACAAGGCCGCCGAGTACGCCAAGAATGCCATTGACATCACCCCCGAAGCCAGTTTCTATGACACCTTCGGCTGGGTGTATTACAAGAAACAGCTCTACGGCGTGGCCATCGAGCAATTCAACAAGGCGCTGGAAAAAGCCCCGCAGAGCGCGCTTTATCACCTGCACCTGGCCCGCGCATTGCGGGAGAACAAGGAACCTCAGAAAGCCCGCGAGGCATACGCGCAGGCGCTGAAAATCGGCGGAGATAAGTTCGCCGAAGCCAAACAGGCGAGGGATGAACTGGCCTCGCTGAAATAAGATTATTCAATGACCCTGAACGAACAACTTTCCTGGCTGGCCAAAGGCACGGTTGATGTCATCCGGCTCGACGACCTGAGGGCGAAGCTGGAGGACGCCGAAAAGACCGGCCGGAAGCTGCGCGTCAAAGCCGGCTTTGACCCGACGGCGCCCGACCTGCACGTCGGCCACACGGTGCTGATCCGCAAGATGCGCCACTTCCAGCAACTCGGCCACGACGTCATCTTTCTGATCGGAGACTTCACCGGGCTGATCGGAGACCCCACAGGGCGCAACGCCACGCGCCCGCCGCTCACACGCGAACAGATCGCCGAGAATGCCGAAACCTACAAGGCGCAGATCTTCAGGCTGCTCGACCCCGACAGGACGATCATTGATTTCAACGCGCGCTGGATGAACGCATTCACGCCCGAGGATTTCATCCGCCTGACGGCCAAAGCCACCGTCGCGCAGATACTCGAACGCGACGATTTCGCCAAACGCCTCGCGGGCGGCGTGCCGATCAGCGTCCATGAACTGCTCTACCCGCTCGTGCAGGGCTACGACTCGGTGGCCTTGCAGGCCGACGTCGAACTCGGCGGCACGGATCAGAAATTCAACCTGCTGATGGCCCGCGAAATTCAGCGCGCCTACGGGCAGGAGCCGGAAGTGATCATCACGACGCCGCTGCTCGAAGGACTCGACGGCGTCAACAAGATGTCCAAAAGCCTCGGCAACTACATCGGAGTCACCGAATCGCCGGACGACATTTACGGCAAGACGATGTCCATCTCCGACGAACTGATGTGGCGGTACTACGAACTGCTCACGGACCTGACGCCGGGCGAGATCACGCAGTTGAAGACCGATGTGGAGGTCGGCAACCGCCACCCGCGCGACGTGAAATCAGACCTCGCGAAAAAGATCGTCGCCGATTTTCATTCGCCAGCCGAAGCCGAACAGGCGGCTGAAGAATTCACGCGCCGCTTCCGTGAGCATCAGGCCCCGACCGACGTCGAAACCCGCGCCATCAAATCGGCCGGGCCGAAAATCAAACTCGTTGACCTGCTCGTGCAAAATGACCTCGCCCCATCCAAGGCCGAAGCCCGCCGGCTGATCGTCCAGGGCGGCGTCCGCCTGAACGGCGAGCGCGTCAATGAACCGACTTATGAGATTGATACGGCGGCGGTGAAGGAAGCTCAGCTGCAGGTCGGCAAGCTGAAATTCCTGAAGATCGTATTTGAATGAGGCCTGACGGCACCGTCCTGAGCCCCCAGGTTCCGGGCGGGAGTCCTGACTCCCGTACCAACTCTCTCATAGTAACTCCCAGCCACCTTCCCCGCCTTCTGGCATCCCCGTTGCCCTTCATCCTGCTCTGAACAAATCAGCGGAATTTGTACGGCCGCACGAACCGGAATCAGACAAGAGTGAACGGCATCTGTACGTCCGCTTTCTCCGCCTGACAGAAAGGAAGTGCACTTATGAAGAGGTCGAAGGCTTCCCTGCTCGCGCTGGCGGCAACGGGCGCGGGTGTTTACCTCGCCGCGCGCGCCATCGGCCGCGGCAACAGGTCATATGACCTGCGCGGTAAAATCGCACTGATCGCGGGTGGCTCGCGCGGGCTGGGACTCGTGCTCGGTCGCGAGTTCGTGCGGCAGGGCGTGCGCGTGGCCATCTGCGCTCGCGACGCCGAAGAGCTTGAACGCGCCAGTGCCGACCTGGTGCGCCAAGGGATGCCGGTCGTGGCCGTCCCGTGCGACGTGACGAAGTACGATCAGGTACAGGAGATGGTCCACACCGTCCGGCAGCATCTGGGCAGAATTGACATTCTGGTCAACACCGCCGGGACGATTCAGGTCGGCCCGCTCGAGACGATGACGCTCGAGGATTTCGAGGAGGCGATGCGCGTGAACTTCGGCGGCGTGCTGCATACGATGCTCGCAGTGATTCCCGAAATGCGCGAGCGCCGCGAAGGCCGCATCGTCAACATCTCTTCCATCGGCGGCAAAATAGCCGTCCCGCACCTCGTCCCTTACACCGCCAGCAAGTTCGCGGTGACGGGCCTCTCGAAAGCCATGCGCGCGGAACTCATTAAAGACGGGGTCGTCGTCACCACCGTCTGCCCCGGCCTGATGCGCACCGGCAGCCCGCGCAACGCCACATTCAAAGGGCAGCACGAGGCCGAGTACACCTGGTTCAGCATCAGCGATTCGCTCCCGCTCGTCTCGGTCAGCGCCGAGTCGGCGGCGCGCCGCATCATCGCGGCCTGTCGCCGCGGCGAAGCGGAGCTGATCTTCCCGCTCCAGGCAAAACTCGCGGCCACGTTCGACGCGCTGTTCCCCGAACTGACGGCCGACCTGCTCGGCCTCGTCAACCGCCTGCTGCCGGCGCCCGGAGGCATTGGCACCGGACGCGCGAAGGGCCGCGAGAGCGAGACGCAGCTTTCGCCGTCGTGGCTGACTGCGCTGGGCGATCAGGCGGCGCGGCGGAACAACGAGGTCGGCGGCTATGTCTCATAGCCAGTGCCGCGTCTCCACCCGAGGTCCGGCAACATTGCGCCGCCTCCATTTTCCACTTCCTTGACCGTCATTGTACGGCTGCCTATAATCGCGCTTCGCGCAATCAGCCTGACGGGGATGTGGCGGAACTGGTAGACGCGCGGGTCTCAAAAACCCGTTACCTTACGGTAGTGTGGGTTCGATTCCCACCATCCCCACCACCTTCGATCATCTGCCTTCATCGCATCAAGGCCGACCATTGAGCCGAACCTTCTTCATTGATTCTGCTGGAAGAACGCCTCGATTTCGGTGATTTCCTCCCCGCTCAGACGGAACTCGACAGCGCCGATGACGCCGGCGACCTGCTGCGGGCTTCGCACGCCGACGATCGCGCCCGTCACCGCCGGGAGGCGCAACGTCCACGCGATCGCGACCTCGCCCGGCGTGCGCCCGTGACGCCGGCCGATCTCGCGCAGCTTCTCAACCAGCTGCAGGTTGCGCGTGACGAGCGGCTCCTGAAAATGCGGATTGCGCCGCCGCCAGTCATCCTCGGGGAACCCGGCGACCCGCTCCCGGGTCATCGTTCCCGTCAGCAACCCCGACCCCATCGGCGAATAGACGATCAGGCCGATGCCGTGTTCGGCCGCAAAAGGCAGGACTTCCGCTTCGACTTCGCGCCTGATGAGCGAGTACGGCGGCTGGAGCGAGGTGATCGGCGCAATCGCCTGCGCGCGCCGCAGCTGACTCGCGCTGAAATTCGAGACGCCGATCCAGCGCACCTTGCCTTCTTCCTTCAGCCGGGCCAGCGTCGCCCAACCCTCTTCGATCTCCTCGTCCGGCTCGGGCCAGTGAATCTGATAGAGGTCAATCACATCCGCCTTGAGCCGCCGCAGGCTGGCTTCGCACTCGCGGCGAACCGAATCGGCCTTGAGCGATTTGCCGATCTGGCGGTTCTCGTCCCAGATGCGGGCGCACTTGGTAAAGACGTAAGGCCTGTCGCCGCGGCCTTCGAGCGCCTTCGCCACGACCTCTTCCGAATGCCCGAGGCCGTAGACCGCCGCCGTGTCAATCCAGTTCATCCCGACATCCAGCCCGGCATGAATTGCCGCGATTGATTCGCTGTCGTCCTGCGCCCCCCACGCGAAAGCCCACCCGCCGCCGCCCATCGCCCAGGCGCCGATGCCGATGGGCGTGATGTGAAGATCACTGTTCCCGAGTTGTCGTGTCTGCATCTCTCCTCCGCAAAATGTTGTACCGCAGACTGACAGTCTGTGGTTGTCTTTATGAAAAGTACGAGTTGATTCCAAATGGCCACTGCCGGTGACGGCCGCAGACTGTCAGTCTACGGTACGACTGTGGCTGCACGCGCCGCATCTTCAGCCTGCTTGCGCGCCAGGCCTTCACGCCCGTCATACCTGATGAACTTCGGCAGCAGCAACGCCAGCGCGACCGAACCGAGTACGCACAGCACGCCGCCGGAAACGACCGAGGCGCGGAGGCCGAACAGGCCGGCGACCAGACCTGCTTCGGCGTTGCCGAGGTACGGCCCGGTCGTGTAGCTGATCATTTCAATCCCGGCGAGACGGCCGCGCAGGTGATCCGGGATCGTCTGATTCCAGATCGTCATTCGAAATATTCCGCTCACCATGTCCGCGGCCCCGGCCAGCGCCAGAAAAAACAGCGCCAGCCACAAATTATTTACGAGGCCGAACCCGACAATCCCCAAACCCCAGATCGCCGCGGCAATCGTCACGGCAAGGCCGTGCCTGTTGATGCGTTCCGTCCAGCCCGAGGTCAGTGACACCACGAGCGACCCGACCGTGGGCATGGCGTAAAACATCCCGACCGAAGCCCCGCCGAAACTTTCCGCAATCGCCGGGAACAACACCATCGGCATGCCGAAGAACATCGCGTTGAGGTCAATTAAGTAAGTCCCGAGCAGTTCCTGACGGCTGCGCGCGTATCGCAGCCCTTCCCTGACCGAACGCAGGCTCGGGCGGTCCGCGTCGGGCGGCGGCGGCACCGCGCGCATCAGCAGGAGCGTGGCGAGCGCGACGAGATAAGTTGCGGCATCAATCGAGTACGCTGACACGGCACCCAGGCTCGCGACAATCAGTCCGGCAATTGCCGAGCCGACGATAAAAGTGAAGCCGTACCGCAGGCTGTTGAGCGCCGCGACTGCGGGCATGAGTTCAGGCGGCACGATCCGTGGCGTCAGCGATTCAATCGCCGGCCGGTGAATCCCACTGAGCGCGGCGAAAAGTGAGGCGCTCAGAAACAACACCCACACCCGCGGATGTGGCAACAGTGAATTGACGGCGAGGACGCCACAACAGACGGCCAGCCCCGCCTCAGTGACGAGCAGCAGACGCCGCCGGTCTACATAATCCGCCAGCGCGCCGCCGACAAAAGCCATCAGAAACATCGGCACGAATTCGGCGATGCCGAGCATCCCGCTGGCAAAATACGATCTCGTCAGCTGATAAATCTGCCAGGGCAACGCGACGTAGCTGATCGCCGTGCCGAAGTAGGAGACGAACTGCCCGACGTAAAGCAGGCGGTAATCGCGCGAGACCCTGAGCGGCGTGACATCAATGACGAGCGCGCTCAGGATTCGTCGCGCGGGATTTTTTTCAGGCTCCGGTGGCTGCGGCAGTGGATCGGGTGTCGGCCCGGCGGCAGGCTGCGAGTGTTCATGCATGGCTGAGCAGTTGCATCATGCGGTCGGCGTAGCGATTCCCGGCGGCGGCATTGACCGGGATCTTTTCACCGAGCCACGCCAGTTCATCGGCTGTGAGCCTGATCCCGGCTGCCGCGACGTTTTCGCGCAGGTATGCGCGCCGCTTCGTGCCGGGAATCGGGACGATGTCATTGCCCTGTTGCAACATCCATGCGAGGGCGACCTGACCGGGCTGGCACTCTCTGCGCGCGGCCAATTCTTTCACCGGCTCGACCAGCTTCAGATTGCGGTCAAAATTCTCCCCCTGAAAGCGCGGGTACAATTCGCGCCGCCGGTCGTCTTCGCCATACTCTTCGGCGCGTTTCACCCTGCCGGTCAGGAAGCCGCGCCCGAGCGGGCTGTAGGCGACAAAGCCGATGCCGAGTTCACGACAGGTGCTGAGGATTTCAGTTTCCACGCCGCGCTCCCAGAGCGAGTATTCGGATTGCAGTGCGCTGATCGGATGCACCGCGTGGGCGCGCCGGATCGTTCCGGCACTCGCTTCCGACAGGCCGAGGTAAAGCACCTTGCCCGCCCGGACGAGTTCGGCCATGGCGCCGACCGTCTCTTCAATCGGCACCTGCGGGTCAACGCGGTGCTGGTAATAAAGATCAATGTGATCGGTGCTGAGTCGCTGCAACGATTCGTCCACGACTTTTCTGACATGTTCGGGGCGGCTGTTGGGCCCGGTGGATTTTCCGTCCGCAGTGATCTCGAAGCCGAACTTGGTGGCAATGATGACCTGATCGCGCCTGCCTTTGAGCGCGCGGCCGACGAGCTTTTCGTTCTCATACGGGCCGTAAACTTCCGCCGTGTCGAAGAAGTTCACGCCCAGCCGAATCGCCTCGTGAATCGTCGCGATTGATTCGGCGTCATCCGACGCGCCGTAAGCCCGGCTCATGCCCATACAGCCGAGGCCGAGCGCGGAAACGATCAATCCCTGACTGCCCAGCTTTCTTTGTTCCATAGCATCCTCGGCGGAAACCTTCACCGTTGCCTGAAAGTCGCAGCGGCCCGGAGTTCCTGAAAGACTTCGGCAACCTCCCTTTCGGCGTTGATCTTGATCAGCCGCCCGCTCTGCTCGTAGTGTTCGGTCAGCGGCTTGGTCGCATTCTCGTAAGTCGTCACGCGCGTCAGCACGGTCTCTTCCTTGTCGTCGGAGCGGTGAGCGAGCGGCGTGCCGTCGCGGTCACACAAGCCCTCCTGCCGCGGGGGCTTGAGGTGGATGTTGTAAATCTCGCCGCAGGTCGGGCAGGTGCGGCGACCGGTCAGCCGCTGCATCAGCGCATCAAGCTGGACGTTGAGCTTGATCACCCGGATTTCGCGGCCCTGCTCCCGGGCCAGATCTTCGAGTGAGCGCGCCTGGTTGAGCGTGCGGGGGTAGCCGTCGAGGATGTAACCGTTCGCGCAGTCGGGTTGTGAGGTGCGGGTTCGGATGACTTCGGCGAGGACTTCATCACTGACCAGACGGCCGGCGGCCTGGGTCGCGCGAATCTGCTGCCCGAGCGGGGTCTCGGCCTTCGCCATCTCGCGCAGGATGTCGCCGGTCGAAATCTGCGGGCAGCCGAGCTTCTCGGCCAGCAACCGGGCCTGCGTCCCTTTGCCTACGCCGGGCGCGCCCATAATTACCAGGATGAATATGTTCACTTCAGTTTCTGGTGCCACGTCCATGCGAGTGATCTCAGCTTCATTCCTTATGCTCAAGCGGTCTCTCCTGTCCGGAAAAATCTTCGAACAACCGCCGCACCGCCTTAACGGCGTATCGGCAGGGGCCAACAGTTTTGGATAGTACAAATCGCAGCCATCTTCCCCGCTGCTTTTCGGCCGAACCGGGAGCGCAGATTTTAGTCCGTGAATTCGCCAGATGCCAGTGAACAGATTCTGTGAACCGGTTTGTTTTGAGGCCGATGGTCAGGCTCAATTTCTTCCTTCGAAGCGAGCCGGCGCCGAATCGGATCCAGCCACCCTGTTCCTCAGTCCGGAACGGGCATTAAATGAGGAATGGCAACGGAACATGTTTATCCCAGGCATGAGATCAGCGCGAATCGTTGCGATTCCTCATTTACTTCAGAAACTGTACTGGAAGAAAAGGTTCACGCGGTTATCAATCCCGGATAAGGAGCCTTTGTAGTCAGTCCTCCACCTCAGATAATCAAAACCGATCTGGAAATTCCCGCCCGGCGTGATGCGGTTCCCGAAGTAGAAGGCCCGATTGCGCGTGCGCGCGCCTGCCGGCAGGTCTTCATCAACCGGATCATCCGTCGTGAAACCGGGATGCACTGTCCAGTAACGTGAGAGTTTCAGCCTCAGTTCTGACCAGCCCCCGCGCCCCCGGATTTCGCGCCCGTTCGCGGGATTGATCCCCTGACCGGCGCCGCCGCGCAGATCACTCATGTTGCGCCCCCACCAGCCTTCGCCGCGTAACTCGGCCCGGGCCGCGAGCGGGAGCGTGTAATCGATATTGACTAACTGGTTGCGGAAGCTCGTGCGACCCGCCGCCGGGCGCGAGGTGTTCATCCACCCATAGAAGCCCGAGGCCCCCAGACTCGCGCGCTGGTCACTGACCCAGAGCTGGCGTGAGTAACCGACCCGCGCCTGGACGTCCGGTCGGCCCGACTCCTCCCCGTCACGGAAGCCGTTGGCATCGAGGTCCTGCGCGTCAATGGCGCCGGTCAGACCGATTCCCCCGGTGAATGACCATTGCCCTTTCCCGGCCTTCGGTTCCCAGGATGCGCGGAACTGCGGTCGCCGGTCGCCGACATTACCGGCGTTCCACATCAGCGTGTCATTGTTAACCGTGGGGAAGAGCGGCGAGTAGATGTCCCAGGTCTGGCCGCCGAGGATGGAGAACTGCCCCCAGTCCATCTTGAAATATGCATGCCGGATTCGAATGATCTGTCGGGACTCCGATCCGCCGTTTTCAAAATCAAGCTCAAGCTTGCCCCCGATCTTACCGTCACCAAGGGTGGCGATGCGCGGGCCGGTGTAATCAATCCCCAGTCGGGTGAGCCGCGGGTGGATCGAGAAGTTGCCGGCATCCGGCTTGCTGGTGCGCGGGTCGGCGGAAGTGATAAAGAGCGGCGTCTGCGCGTTGTTGGGCCGCTGACTGTCTATATCCATGTCGAGTCGCAGGAACCCGTACAGCTTGATCTTGTTTCCATTGCCGATGATCTCCGACCAGCGCACCGGCTCGTTATTACTGTCCTGCTTCGCCTGCGGGGCGGCGGAGACTGCGGTCTGCCCGGCAGGCTGCGGGTTGTTTGACGATGCGGCCGTCGGAAGTGATGCCCCGGTTCGCAGTGGTTCACGGGGTAAGGCTGCGGCCGCCGGTCTCACTTCCGGAGCCTGCTCCTTATCCGTCCCGGCCAGTCGGGACCTGACCTCGATGAGCAGTTCTGCCATCGCCCTGTTCTGTTGCTCCAGCGCCTCAACTCTGCCCCTGAGCGCTTCAACCTCTTTGGCAAGCTCAGAGGCCGAGTCAGAGTTATTCGCGTAATTCTTCTTTCCTGCCATTTCTGTCGCCCGTGCCCGGTCCGGGGGCTCCGGGGTTGTGTCCTGTGCCGCCGCCTGGCCGCGGATCATTCCGGCAGTAAAGAACAGGACAATAAATCCGAAGAATATCTTTTTCATAAGTCACCGCCCTCACTTTCCCTGATGTTTTGTTGGAGACACTCGCGCCCGATCAGCCTCAGGCGGGAATGCGACCCGCCGGCCTGACTCAGTTCGATACCCGTGCGGGCCGTTGCGGCTGCGACAAGTCGCGGTATTTGAAAGTCCTTTCCACTTTCGAGAATGGCTTCCCGTCCACCTCGACGTAGGGGTAGATGAAATAATTCAGCGGCTCCCCTTGCTGCCGTGGCGTGAGGATGAGGTCACGGCCGCGCGAAAATTCGACGCGGTTCTCGTCATGCGCCCCGAAGAAGTACTCGCGCCTCGACGGGTCCTTGGCGGCCTCCGAGGCATCAACCGGCACCCAGCCTAGTTCTTTGACATAGAACTCGGCCCAGCAGTGATAGCCGCTCACCTGAGCCGCGCCGCGCTCGGGCGGCAGCGGGAAGCCGATGGCGAACCGCGCCGGGATGCCCACTGCCCGGCAGTAACCAATGAAGATGGCGTGAAAATCCGTGCAATTCCCCCGCCGCGCGTCGCAGGCGTAGTAAATGTCGCCGCGCCCCCAGCCCTGCCCACTCTTATCGTACTTAACGGTCGAGACGACGTGGTTGTAGATTGCCCGCGCCTTCTCAAGATCAGTGCCCGCATGGGCCTCCCGGATCACGTCCTGTGCCCACCCCCTGATCCTGTCATCGAGCGGGACCAGGCGATCCGGCTGGAGCCAGCGTGCCATGTCCGGGTCAGCCGATTCCTTTGAGGCCGCCCTGCGTTTCCCCTGAACCGACAGAGGGCTGAGGCGCTCAAGCCGCCTGGTATTAAAGCTGAGGACGATGGTGAAGCTGGATTGTGACGGATCTTTTACTCTGAGGTGCAGCACCTTGTTCGCGTACTGCGCCGTGCGGACCTCGTAAGGAAACGGTGAGGCGATCTGAAGGTCTGAAATATCCTGAAAACGGTCGGCATGCGGAACGGGGAGCCAGAGATCCACCTCCCCGGCTCCTGTGGGTATGTCCGTTACCGTTGCCGTATATTCAAAGGCGAAATTCCTTTCCTTCGGAGTCTGGGCGTTGTGTGTCTGAGAAAAGACAACCGCCTGAAGGACAATGACCGTGAGGAAACGAAACCACGAGCGTGACAATCCCTGCGGGTGTGACTGAAGCATAGCACTCCTTTGATGAATGGCAGATGACCGGGAGCGGCGACGTCAGACAGTCGCCGTGCGGATGCTCTGCCGATAGTTTTCAATTGACTGCGGGGCGCCGTCCGGGCCCCGCCGGGAAGGAGGGCTAAACGGTGGTCCGCTGATCGAATGTTTGATGTGGCACAACCTGTGCCACGCCTGAAATGTGGGATCAATGTCTGAACATATACTTCTTCACTTCAGCTATGGTGGCAGGAGGCGGTCACGCAATTTCACTGACCGATACGGGACGCTCTCCACGCCAGCATTCAGCCGGAACTGCCCGGCCACACACCTCTGCCGGAGTCGCGCCGCCCATCCTGCCGATTATTTATCAACCTCGGACTTTAAGAGGGGAGGCTGGATTATAACCAATAGTGGCAGGAGCCTGAAGAAAGTCCCGTAGGGGGGAACAGAATTTGAGACGAGCCGAATCTGAAATCCAATGCCGCCGGCTGATCGAGGGGTTGGCAATCGGACGGGCGCTTACAGGCCGGAGCCATCCGTCCGCCTGCCCGCTAACCCGTGAATGCCTGCCTTCTGTGATCCACATTTGACAGATTCATGACGGCTGGCCTACACTGCCGCACGGCTTTAAGGATCTCAAATCAAATTCCATAACTGAGAACCCCAGCGTTATCTTCAGCGCCGGGGTTTTGCCTTTCCTCGCCGACGTTTCGGTGGCGGCAGACCCGGCGGAGAGAATTTCAGCAGGCGCTGATTTCACCGCCGCCCGCGCCGGAAACCAGACTCAGGAGAAACAAGAATGTCTGACCAGGATACTCCCAACTACCACTTCAACACCCTCGCCGTTCACGGCGGCCAGGAGCCGGACCCGACCACGCATGCGCGCGCGGTGCCGATTTATCAGACGACCTCCTACAACTTCGACGACGCCGACCACGCGGCGCGGCTGTTCGGGCTGAAGGAGTTCGGCAACATCTACACGCGCATCATGAACCCGACGACCGACGTACTGGAAAAACGCCTCGCGGCGCTCGAAGGCGGCGCGGCGGCGCTCGCGCTTTCGTCGGGCCAGGCGGCCGAGACGCTCACGATCATCACCATCGCCAACGCGGGCGACGAGATCGTCTCGACGACTTCGCTCTACGGCGGGACTTACAACCTGTTCCATTACACGCTGCCGAAGCTCGGGATCACCGTGCGTTTCGTTGACGCCGAGGACGAGGCCGGGTTGCGCGCCGCGATTAACGACAAGACCAAAGCCGTTTACACCGAGACCGTCGGCAACCCGAAGCTCGACATCATGGACATCGAGAAGCTGGCGAATATCGCGCATGAGAACGGGCTGCCGCTGATCATTGACAACACAACGCCGTCGCCCGCGCTCTGCCGCCCGATTGAACACGGCGCGGACATCGTCGTTCACTCGCTGACCAAATTCATCGGCGGGCACGGGAACTCAATCGGCGGCGCGATCATTGACGCCGGCAGGTTCGACTGGAAGGCCTCGGGCCGCTTCCCCGATTTCACGACGCCCGACCCGTCGTACCACGGCCTCGTCTTCACCGACGCCTTCGGCCCGCTCGCATTCATTTTGAAAGCGCGCGTGCAAGGCCTGCGCGACACGGGCGGGAGCCTCTCGCCGTTCAATGCCTTCCTGATTTTGCAGGGGGCGGAGACGCTGCACCTGCGGATGGAGCGGCACTCGGAGAACGCGCTCGAAGTGGCGAAGTTCCTCGAGACCCACCCGCAGATCGAGTGGGTGAACTTTCCCGGCCTTGAATCGAGCCCGTATTACGCCCGCACGCAGAAGTACCTGCCGAACGGCGCAGGCGCGCTCGTGACCTTCGGCATTCGCGGCGGGCTTGAGGCCGGGAAGAAGTTCATTGATTCGGTGAAGCTCTTCAGCCTGCTCGCCAACATCGGCGACGCGAAATCGCTGGTGATCCACCCGGCCTCGACCACGCACTCGCAGCTGACCGAAGAGGAGCAGGCATCAACCGGCGTCACGCCCGGCATGGTCCGCCTCTCGGTCGGTATCGAGGACGTGCGCGACATCATCGCCGACATTGATCAGGCACTCCGGGCCGCGACGCAGTCGGCGAAAGCGGGAGCCTGAAAGAGAGACGGGGAGAGCGGGAGATGAGGGGACGGGGAGAACTGTGATTTGATGGCGCCTTTTTCTCCCTGTCCCCTTTTCTCCTCTTCCCCCGATCTCCTGCTCTCCCACTCTCCCCATCGTTATGACCATTGCCATCGAACCGACCCTCGAAGGTGATTTCGCGCTGGCCGAAGACGAGCCGTTCCGGCTGGCCGCGGGGGTCGGATTGTGTCCGGTCAGGCTGCGTTACGCAATTTACGGCGAACTGAACGAGCGGCGCGATAACGCGATTCTCGCGTGTCATGCGCTGTCGGGTTCGGCGCGTGTCGCCGACTGGTGGCCGCAGCTTTTCGTCGCCGGCGGAAACGATGCCGGGGTGTTTGATCTCGATCATCACTGCGTCATCGGCCTCAATATCATCGGCTCGTGTTACGGCTCGACCGGGCCGCAGTCAATCAACCCGGCGACGGACAAGCCTTACGGCGCGGACTTTCCGCTCGTCACCGTGAGCGACTGGGTGCGCGCGCAGGCCGCATTCGTCAGGTCGCTCGGCATTGAAAAACTGTACGGGGTGATCGGCGGCTCAATTGGCGGGATGCAGGCGATTCAGTGGGCGATTGACTGCCCCGATCTGGTCGCACGCTGCGCCGCCATCGGCGCGGTTCCGTTGTCGGCGATGGCGCTCGCGCTCAACCACCTGCAGCGGCGGGCGATTCAGAACGACCCGAAGTGGCGCGGCGGCGATTACCCGGCGGACGACCCGCCGAACGCCGGGCTGGCTCTGGCGCGGGCGATTGCGATGTGTTCTTACAAGTCGGCAGAACTTTTCACCGAACGTTACTCGCGCAACCCGAACCGCAACGGCGAAGACCCGCACCGCTCACTTGACGAACGCTTCGACATCGGCGGCTATCTGGATTATCAGGGAGAAATTTTCACGCGGCGCTTTGACGCGAATTCCTACCTGATCATCAGCAAGGCGATGGACAATTTCGACCCTTCGCGGGGCTACGAGTCAGAGGCCGCGGCGCTCGGGCGGATCAGCGCGCGGGTGCTGCTCGTGGGAATTTCATCGGACTGGCTCTTCCCCGCCGAGGATGTCAAAGCCCTCGGCAGGCGGATGGCGGCGGCCGGGGTTGATGTCGAATACGCCGAGCTTGAATCCTCGCACGGTCACGACGGGTTTCTCGCCGACGCGGGCGAACTCGCGCCGATCATTCGCAGGGTTTTCGAAATAACCGACAAGGCCGACCTGCATTCGCCGCGCCCCGTCACGACCGGCGGACTGACAACACCCGCGCCGCGCTGCGAAATCAATTGACGGTGCCCCCCGGGCCTTCAGCCGCCCTGCACAAAATGAATGATTGACCGGACTGAGTTGATCGCGCCGTAGACGGCGAGGGCGAAGAGCAGCGCCAGGACTGTGTTCTCCCACCAGCGGTTGCGATACTTTGCCCCGATGTGGCGCCCGCTCGCCGTGATCCACCACAACCCTCCCGCGAGCATCGGCAGCAGGATCACCTGGGCGCTGTTGGCCACCAGCGTCAACGTCACGAAGTCCGGCATCCCCGGAATCGTCCAGATCATTGGCGACACCAGACACCAGAGGACGATCCAGCGGTAGAGTGGATGATTCCGGTAATCGGCCCTGATCGGTTCAGTCCCCGCCTTCCACCGCAGCCAGGCGTGGCTGCCCATCAAGGCCAGGCCGGCCGCGTGGCCGAGAACCGAAGTGTAAACGGCGGCGAAGATGCCCAGGTAAAACAGCCAGCGACCGCCTTCGCCCAGGACCGTACTCAGCAGTCGCGGCAGGTCGTCCAGATCCCTGATCTGTTTATTCGGGTAAAGAAGCTCTGCGCCCAGCGTCCAGACCGCCAGGTTGAGGACGATCATCATCGTCACCGCCAGCAGGAAATCGTAGAACTGCACCCGGCGGTATTGCGGCCCGCGCCAGCCCTTCGCTTCGAGGAAGTATGGATAGGCCAGGTTCATCAGCGACCCGCCGACGGCCCCGATCATCGCGACCGCCACCAGCAGCGGGTTGAACTTTCCCTGATGGCCGGGCATCTCGAAGCGGTATAGTCCCTGCACGACGCCGAGCGGGTTGAAGCCCACCCAGACCGCCGAGCCGAGGAACGAGACCCCCAACACCGCCAGGAAGAACTTGAAGACCCACTCCAGGCGCTCGTATGCCGGGCGGAAGACCAGTGCCAGCGCGACGGCGTTGCACGCAAGCGCCCATTGCCAGGTCTGGCCGAAGCGGAAGAGGTTGCGGCAGATTTCGCCCACGCCGACCGTCATGTATGATCCGTAGACGTGACCCATGAGGATGGCCGCGGCGAAAAGTGCCGGGGCGTACCACGGATGCAGTATGGCGAGGCCGTCAAGCACGCCCTCGCCATACTGGTTGCATAACTGGTAGCGGGCGATGAGCGAGACGAAGAGGAAGCGCATCAACACCGCCACGACCAGCACCCACATGAGCGAGTAGCCGTAGTTGCTGCCGGCCACGCCCATGTCCACCACGTCGCCCGCCCCCAGCCAGGTGAGGACGATGACGATGCCCGGCCCGAATGAGCGGAGATATTCCAGGAAAGATCGAGGCACGGGGGGCGCCGGGGGGAGCGAAGGCGATGCGTCGTTCATGATCGCGGAATCTCCACAACAGCCGATCAGGCGGTCTGTGAGGTCATCTGCCCTCCGGGCCACCGGGGGGCAGCCTTATCTGCGCATTACGAAATCAGAGGCGTAATAATTTCCGTGGTACGACTTTGCGGTGCAAGACCTTGCCAGAACAGTCCGGATAAAGCAAACTGTTTTTTCGCTACCGATCATCCGCTCGTCGAGCCAGCCGGGAAGGGTTGAGGTCAGTCAGTCCGCCTCCTGAAAGACAAGTCGTCGTCACCCCGAACGAGGATAGTTTGCGTCTGGTCGAAGAGACGGGAGAAATAATTTCAGACAATTGAATTCGAGGAGCCATCCAAGTGCTGCCGCGGACCCCCCGAGGTCCCCTTGTCCGCGCGCACTGAATAACCGGATTACTGAGTAAAGACATATGTTGAGAGTAGCGATTGTCGGGGGCGGCCCCGGCGGCTTGATGACGGCTTACCACCTCTACCAGAAATGTTACGACCCATACGAACTGACGATCTTTGAGGCCAGCGGCAGGCTCGGCGGCAAGATCGTTTCGCGGCGTTTCGACACGGCCCCCGTACTCTACGAAGCGGGCGTGGCCGAGTTGTATGATTACACGATGATCGGCCCCGACCCGCTCCGGCAACTGGTCGAAAAGCTCGGCCTCAAGACCGTCGGGATGGAGAGCGGGACGGTCGTCCTCGATGACCGCATCCTGCGGAGCCGCGCCGAAATCCGGCAGTTGTGCGGCAGAGAAACGCTCAAGGCGATTGACGAATTTCGCAAACGGCTCAGGGCTTTCATGAGTCACGAAGACTACTACGAAGGCCACTGGCAGGATGACAATCACAACCCGCTGGCGAAGCGCTCCTGCCAGTCGCTGCTCGACGAGGTGCCCGACGCGCAGGCCAGAAAATACCTGCGCGTCGCCGCGCACAGCGATCTGGCGACCGAGCCGCACCTGACCAACGCGCTCAACGGCATCAAGAATTTCCTGATGGACGTGGACGGCTACATCGCCCTCTACTCCATCGAAGGCGGCATTGAGCGGCTGCCGCAGGCGCTCAGCGAGCATTTCCCGGCGAAGGTCGAACTCAACAGCCCGGTCGTGCGCGTCGGGAAGAATCCGGATGAGACTTACCGGGTCTTTGTCCGCAGGGAGGGTCGGGTCGAGACGCACGACTTCGATTACGTGCTGGTCGCGCTGCCGCATAACTGGCTGAGCGCGGTCGAGTGGGGGGGCGAGAAGCTCGGGCGCGCGATGCGGGAACACATCGCCTACTACGACAAGCCGGCGCACTACCTGCGCGTCACCGCCCTTTTTCAGAAGCCCTTCTGGCGCGAGCTGATCACCGACTCCTGGTGGATGAGCGACGCCTTCAACGGCTGCTGCGTCTACGACGAAAGCTCGCGGCACGACGCCGAAGGCTACGGGGTGCTGGGCTGGCTGCTCGCCGGGACCGACGCCGTGACGATGAGCAACTTCAACGACGAGGACCTGGTCGAGAAGGCGCTCGACTCGTTGCCGGAACAACTCAGATACGGGCGCGAACTGTTCCTCGAAGGCCGCGTGCATCGCTGGCTCAATTCGGTCAACGCGCTGCCGGGCGGTTACCCGGTCAAAGAGGTGAAGGATAGCCACGTCCCGGAGCCGAAGGAGCATCCGGGCATCTTCCTCGTCGGCGATTACCTCTTCGATTCGACGCTCAACGGCGTCCTCGATTCGGCGGACTTCGCCACCGACCTGCTCTTCTCGCGGCTGATGAAGCAGCGCTTCCTCGCGGCGGTCGCCGCACACGCGGACAGCCACCAGACGGCGCTGGCGATGGTCGCGGGCAGCGGCGCCGACCTGACTCCCGCAGGCGCCAGCGTCAGCGCGAACGGCCTCTCCGAGGGCGGGCAGCGCATCCTCAGGCGCGGCAAGGTTGACCGCGAGTATTTCGACCGCTACCACCGCGAGTACACCGACAAAGGCATTGAGGAGTGGGATTACGAGGATTCTTACGACGAGTACTTCGACGCCGAGTACGTCGAGCGCCTGATTAAGATCGTGTGGAAGGCAAAGCCACCGTACCGGCTGCTCGACGCCGGGTCGGCCAGCGGGCTGACGGTTGCCGATTTCGCCGAGCTGGGCATCGACGCATGGGGCGTTGAAAACAACGCCTACATCCACAGCCAGACGCCGAAAAAGTGGCGGCGGCGGAACAAACTCGGCGACGTGCGGAAGCTGCCCTATCGCAATAGCCAGTTCGATTTCGTCTACGAAACCTGCCTTGGCTACGTGCCCGAAAAAGACGCCGGGAAGGCCATCCGCGAGTTGCACCGCGTGACCCGGCGCGGGGTGATTTTCGCTTCCATCACGAGCGACATGAACCCGGAAGTCCTCAAAAGGCCGAACGTCTTCAAGGGCATGAAGACCCTGCTCACGCTCTGGGAATGGTCGGAGCTGTTTCTGGCCAATGGCTTTCGCATGGAAGTCAATGACCCGAAGACCCTCAACCGGATCTGGCTCACGGAGCAGAAGTACAATCAGGGCGATTGTGAGTGGTATATGGACGAGGAGAGCCTGCGTTACTGCTTCTACACGAAGGCCGATCTCGATGACGATGACGAGTAGGGCTGAATGAAAGGGTACTCCCGGGGGGCACCCTTTCATTCAGGGCGACAGAATTTTCCTCGACAGTCTCTGTCTGTATTCCCCTACCGACCCGGCAAAGATTCAGACGGCCCTGACAAATGACGCCGAAGAAGAAGGCGCGCACTGGACGATGGAGTGCCTGTACGGCGAGAATAGTGCCGCTGACCCCGAAGACGACGCACAGAGTGACGAGGCCGATTGAGACGAGGGACGAGGGTTATGGCAGCCGGGAATGAAGTGGATGACGAACCGGATGACGACGCGGAAGACGATGAGTCGGACGAGTCGGAGCCGGGTGAGTCGGATGTTGATGAAGACGAGGATGAAGATTACGACGCCAGCCAGGCGGCGGGCGCGATTACAACCGTCTTCCGTTTTCTCAAGCCTTACTACGTCAGCTACCGCTCCAGCCTGGCGCTGCTCGGCATCGGAGTTCTGATCGAGACGGGCTACAACGTCGCGTTCCCGCTGTGCCTGAAATACCTGATTGACAATGCGCTGATTGATGAGGATGTTGATGCCCTGAAGTGGATTCTGGTCGTATTGGGCGTGCTGGCGGTCGTGGTTTCCGCCGTCAGCTTCTGGTACGAGTATCAGAACTCGCGGCTGGGCGCGATCATCGTTCGAGACATCCGCCAGAGTCTGTTCGAACACCTGCAAACCCTCTCTCAGCGTTTTTATTCCCGCACCACAATTGGCGACGTCCTCTCGCGGTTCTCGACCGATCTGGGCGAGGTCGAAGAGGCGGCCTTGAACAGCGTCTCCTGGGGGGTGATGCCGGCGCTGGAACTGGTCACCGCGGTGGGGCTGCTCTTTTACCTCAACTGGCGGCTGGCGCTGGCGGCGATGCTGGTCTGGCCGCTGACGCTGCTCGGCCCGCGCTTCTTCTCACCCCGCGCCGTCGCCGCCACTTATCAGAAGAAGCAACTCGAAGCCGACACGCTCAGCGTCATTCAGGAGAACGTCTCCGCCCAGCCGGTCGTCAAAGCCTTCGGGCTGCAACTGATTTCACTCAACTGGTTCCGGCAGCGGAATCTGCCGCTGGCGGAAACGACCTCGCGCGTCAGCTTTCTGAACGCGATGGTCGAGCGTTCAGTGAACACCGCCGTGCTGCTGCTGCACCTGCTCATCCTCGGGTTCGGCGCCTGGCTGGCTTTTCATAAACACATCAGCGTCGGGACGCTGGTCACGTTCGAGAGCGTCTTCTGGGAGCTGAGTTACAACATCGGCCACGTCAGCCAGTTCATTCCCGTCGTCATTCAGGCCGCCGGCAGCATTCATCACATCAACGACCTGCTGGAAGAACCCTCGCGCGCGACTGATGCGCCGGACGCGGAACCGCTGCCGCGACTGGAGCGCGAGATCGTCTTTGACGACGTTTCGTTCGGCTACACCGAAGAGCAGTCGCAGTTGAAGAGCCTCACCCTGCGCATCCCGCGAGGCTCGAACGTCGCCATCGTCGGCCCCAGCGGTTCCGGCAAAAGCACGGTCCTCAGCCTGCTGATGCAATTCTACGAACCGACTTCGGGCACGATCACGATTGACGGGCACGACCTGCGCAAAGCCACGCGCCAGTCGCTGCGCGCGCAGATGGGCATAGTCTTTCAGGAAAACATCCTCTTCAACATCAGCCTCCGCGAAAACATCCGCCTCGGCAACCCCGCGGCGACCGAAAAGGAGGTCGAGGCCGCCGCCCGCGCCGCCGAGATTCACCGCTTCATCAAATCGCTGCCCCAGGGGTATGACACCATCGCCGGCGAACGCGGCGGGCTGCTCTCGGGCGGTCAGCGCCAGCGCATCGCCATCGCCCGCGCGATCATCCGCGACCCCGCGATTCTGATCCTCGACGAGGCCACTTCCGCGCTCGATCACACGACTGAGGCGGCGATTAACGCGACGATCAGACGCCTCGCCAAAGGCCGCACGGTCATTTCAGTCACGCACCGGCTGACTTCGGTGGCCGGTTCCGACAGGATTTTCGTGCTTGAGCAGGGAGAGCTGGTCGAGGAAGGAAGTCACCGGGAGTTGCTCGGTCGCAACGGGCTTTATTACCAGCTCTGGCAGCAACAAATGAGTAACGAGCCGAAAGCTGACGAGGCCCAGCCCGGTCTGGTCAGTCGCGTGGTCTGAGTCAGCCCGACTCGCCTGAGAATGAGGTCACAATAAAATTGATAGAGCAGATTAGGGCTTCGCATCCATCCAGTTTTTGCCAGTCCCCATCTCCACCACCAGCGGCACGTCGAGTTTCGCGGCGCTTTCCATCGCGGCCTTCACGACTTCGCTCGCGCGCTCGACCTCTTTCTTCGGCACTTCGAAGACGAGTTCGTCGTGAACCTGCAAAATCATTCTGGCGCTCAGCTTCTCGCGCCGCAGCGCCTCATCAACTCTCAGCATCGCCATCTTCACGATGTCGGCGGCGGTTCCCTGCATTGGCATATTGATGGCTTCGCGTTCGGCGCGGGCGCGCAGGTTGCCGTTCTTGTTGCTGATGTCCGCGATGCGGCGCAGGCGGCCGAAGATCGAACGCACGACGCCGTTTTCCGCGCGCACCTTGTCCGGCGTCTCGTCCATGAACTTCTTCACGCCCGTGTAAGTCCGGTAGTAATCCTCGATCACCTTTTTCGCCTCCGCGCGCGAGATTCCGACGCGCTGCGCCAGCCCGAACGGCCCGATGACGTAGGCAATCGCGAAGTTGACGATCTTCGCCACGCGCCGCTTCTCTTTCAGCGCGGCCCCGGTCTTTGCGCCAAAGACTTCGCGCGCGGTGCGGGCGTGAATGTCTTCGCCCTTGCTGAAGGCTTCGAGCATCACTTCGTCGCGCGTGATGTGCGCGAGCAGGCGCAGCTCGATCTGCGAGTAATCGGCCGAGAGCAGCACGCAGCCGTCGGCCGGGATGAACGCGCGGCGGATGCGGCGCCCGAGTTCGGTGCGGATCGGAATGTTCTGAAGATTCGGGTTGATTGACGACAGTCTCCCGGTCGCCGCGACAGTCTGAGTCAGCGTCGTGTGGATGCGCCCGTCGCGTTTGCTGATCAGCTGCGGGAAGGCGTCAACGTATGTGCCCTTGAGTTTCGCCAGCTCACGGTATTCGATCACCAGACGCGGCAGTTCGTATTTGAGCGCGAGTTCGTCGAGGATGTCGCGGCTTGTGGAGATTTTGCCGGTCGAGGTCTTGCGCGAGACCTCGAAGTTGAGCTTCTCGAAAATGTCGCCGAGCTGCGAGGGCGAATTGATGTTGAATTCCTGTCCCGCCAGCGCGTAAATCTTCCCGGTCAGCTTCTCCAGCTCCTTGTCCATCTCGACCGACAGCTCGGCCAGCACCTTCGTGTCTACCCGGAACCCGGCGCGCTCAATCGCGAACAGGATTGGGACGAGCGGCAGTTCGATGTTGCGGTAAATCAGGTCGAGTTGTTCGCCGTCAATCCTTGCATTAAGCACATCGGCCAGTTGCCCGGTCAGATCGGCTTCGGCGGAGGCGCGGTGGGCGATGTCATCGGAAGGCTCGACTTCGCTGCCGAGGTACTGGCGGGCGAGCATCGGCAGTTCGTATTTGCTGGCCTCGGGGTCGAGCAGGTAAGCCTGAAGCAGCGTGTCATCAGTGACGTTCTCGATGTGGATGCCGAGATCGCTCGCGAGCGAGATCGCGCGCTTCAGGTCGTGGACGGCCTTCTCGATCAGGCCGTTGTCAAAGACGTCCTTCAGCACTTCAATCGCGCCCGCACGGTCGTCACAGTTTTCGAGGTCGAAGTAATCGGCATTGCCACGCGCCGTCGAGAATGCTACGCCGACCATTCGTGGTCGCGGGTCGGGTTCGGCGACCGCGGGCGGGGCGTCGGCGAGCGCGAAGGCAAAACGATCTTTCGCGAGCAGCGAACTCGCCAGCTTGCGCAGCTGCTCAACTGCGGCAATCCGGCGATACTGCGCGGTGACTTTGAAATCGGTCGCCCCGGTGCCGAACAAAGGCCCGGGTTCCGCACTCTTCGCCGCGTCCGCAAACTCGCGCGTCAAGGTCTGGAATTCCAGCTCTGAAAACAGCTGGTACGCCAGCTTGTGATCCGGCTCTTCCAGCACGAGCGCTTCCAGATCGAGTTCGACCGGGACGTTCGTCTCGATGCGGGCCAGTTCGCGCGACTGGCGAATCTGCTCGGCGTGGTCGCGCAGCGATTCGCGGTAAGTCCGCTTCTTGACCTCCTCCCACCCGGCGAGCGCGGCCTCGATCGAGCCGAACTGCTCGATGATCTGCACCGCGCCTTTCTCGCCGATGCCGGGCGCGCCCGGGATGTTGTCGGACGAATCGCCCATCAGGCCGAGCAGGTCAACCACCTGAGCGGGCGGCACGCCGAGCCGCTTCTTCACGCCCTCTTCGTCGTACCAGACTTCGCCCGCCCGGTCTTCCCTGAGGATGACTATTTCGGAATCGCGCACGAGCTGGCAGAGGTCCTTGTCGCTCGTCACGATGACGGCCTGCAGGCCTTCCTTCACCGCCTTGTTCGCGAGCGTCCCGATGATGTCATCAGCCTCGTAACGCGGGAGGCGCAGGATCGGCACGCGCAACGCCTCGCAGACGCGCAGGATGTACGGCATCTGCAGCGACAGGTCTTCCGGCATCTCGGTGCGGTTGGCCTTGTAATGTTCGTAGGCTTCGTGGCGGAAGGTCTTCTCCTTGGAGTCGAGTACGACGCCGATGTAATCGGGCTTGTGTATAGTGATCAGCCGCCTGAGCGTCATCGTGAAGCCGTAGACCGAGTTGGTCGGCTGGCCCCTGGAATTCGCGAGGCCGCGAATCGCGTAATAGGCGCGGAAGATGTTCGACATCCCGTCAACGAGGAAGAGGCGTTTTTTACCTGACATAACCCGGGATTATCGGCGAGAGGAAGAGAAGGGGTCAAGAATCACCTCCCGGATACATTGAGGCGTGCCGGCGCTTCCTGACCCGTAAAGGTTCCCGAAGTCAGCTGAGGCTGAGCCACCGCCCCCGAAGACAATTTACTTGACATGTCAACTATTGACTAATAAAATGTCGCCCCATGGCTGACGGGAGGAAAAAATCCGGACCCCGCGAAAAGAGGCGCCCCCCGGCGCCGCAGGCCCAGGCGGCGTACGTCGCGCTGCTCGCGACGGCCGACCGGGTGAGGGCTTTTTTTGAGGGAGTCTGCGCGCCGTTCGAGATCACCGGCCAGCAGTATAACGTGCTGCGGATCCTGCGCGGTGCCGGGCCGGAAGGACTGCCGACCCTGACGATTGCCGAGCGGATGATCGAGCGCACGCCCGGCATTACGCGGATGATTGACCGACTGGAGTCCAAGGGCCTGGTCGCGCGCGAGGTTCGCCCCGACGACCGCCGCTGTGTCCACTGCCGGATCACGGAGAAAGGACTCGGCATTCTGAAACAGCTCGACGGGCCGGTTGAAGAGGCCAATCACGCCGCGTTCGGCGCGCTCAGCAAAGCGGAGCTTGGACAGCTGACCGCGCTCCTTTCCAAAACGCGGAAGGCCCACGAACCTGATTGAGGAGGAGTCAGAAAAGATGAGAAGGAGACCGAGGATTTTAGCTTTCGCGGGCAGCCTGCGCGAACATTCCTATAACAGACGAGTCCTGCAGACGGCGATCAAAGGCGCGGAAAAGGCGGGCGCGGAAGTGACCGCCGTTGATCTGCGCGATTACCCGATGCCGATCTACAACCCCGACGACCACGGAAGAGATGGCTTTGACGAAAATGCGCTCCGGTTTCAGGGACTCCTCGCCCGGCACGACGGGCTGCTGATCGCTTCGCCGGAATACAATGGCTCGCTCCCAGCCGCGCTGAAAAACGCGATTGACTGGGCCTCGCGCCAGAGCGGCAGCTACCGGAAGAGCGACGTTTTCCCCGGGAAAGTCGCGGCGATTATGACGGCTTCGCCCGGCTCTCTCGGCGGCCTCCGTTCGCTCGCGCACCTGCGCGGCGTGCTTTCGAGTGTGGGCGTCAACGTCCTGCCGGCGGAGGTCGCAGTCCCTTTCGTCGGCGATAAATTCGCCGGGGACGGCGAAGAGATGACCGATGAAAAAATGAAGGGCAATCTGGAATCTCTGGGCGCGGCGCTGGCCGAAATGCTCAAAAAGACGCACGGCGAAGTTGAAAACGTTCCGGAGATGAGCTGTCAGGGGGCAGTATGCTGAACTGGTCAACGCTCTCTGTCTTCATCGCGGCGGCCTCGATCCTAGTCATCATGCCGGGGCCAAATACGCTTTACATCATCGCCCGCAGCATCCAGCAGGGGCGCCGGGCGGGAATCGTTTCGAGTCTGGGAGTGCAGATCGGTACGATGCTTCACATCGCGGCCGCCGCCCTCGGCCTGTCCGCACTGTTGCTGTCGTCGGCGCTGGCATTCAACGTCGTGAAATATGCGGGCGCGGGTTATTTGATCTTTCTCGGCGTAAAAACCCTGCTGATGAAGGAAAGGATTGAACCGGCCCGAGGAGTTCAGAAAGCGCCCTTGGGCCGCGTGTTTTATCAGGGCGTCGTCGTCAACCTGCTTAACCCGAAAACCGCCCTGTTCTTTTTCGCATTTCTGCCGCAGTTTATTGACTCGGCGCGGGGCCGGGTGGCGATGCAAATCGTTTCGCTCGGGACAATTTTAGTTGTGCTTGGAACTGTGAGTGATTCGGCGTATGCGCTGGCGGCGGGGAGCGTCGGCAACTGGCTGCGCGGGAATTTAAGGTTCCTGCGCGCGCAACGTTATTTTGCCGGCAGCGTCTATCTCGGGCTGGGCGCGGCGACGGCTTTGAGCGGGGCTCATAGAAATCAGCCCTGAGGGCGGGCAGAAACAGCGCCCGGCTTATTTGACGATCCTGAAGTTGAGGTGAGGCGTCTGCAACAGCCCCACAGTGATAATCGGACTCAGGGGATTTTCGTTCGGGGGGGTGAACTGTTTCTGCTCTTATCAGACTTTGGCATTATTCCGGACTCCTGATAGTTCAGGCGAAGAGAGAGCATAATCGGGTCACCGGGTCTGGCAGCCACTTTGTAGATGGTGTGTGGCAGCGGGTCGCCCTGCGTCAAAGGCCGGTCACGGTCACTGGCGGCGGCCTTCTCAGTCTTCGTGTAAGGCCGGCCCGCGGAATTACCCACCTTGATGCGTTCTACTTTGACGCCCCATTTCCCCTTCCAGTTCGCGAACGTTTCTTCCGACAGGGGGGTCATCTCGTCAGGGCCGATGGCGAGGTCAACCGGCTCGGGAGAGACCAGCAGGGTCAGGACTTCACCGGTCTGGCCGGGTTTGACCTCCACTTCAAAATCAACCTCCGGGTCGGTCGGAATTTCGATCAGGCGGCCCGGCGTGACCGCGTTGTTCCGGGAATGAATGTTCGGGAAAATCAGCATCGGGGGCCCCGGCCCCTTCCCGGCGTACTCCTCCTGATCGACGATGTACAGATAGCCGGGCTCCGATATTTCCATCCCGAACCGGATTGACGCCCCGGCCGGCACGGGCTGCCCCTCATCAATCCTCTCAAGGATGTGATTGGCCGGTCTCCCGTCGCGTTTTCTGGGGCGGAGAAAGCGGACGGCTTCCCCGCCGTCTCGCGCCGTTGCCAGACGAACACGCCAGATCGTGATCCCGACCATGGGCTCGCCGGCTGATTCCTGAATGGGTGATGGCTGGCCAGAGGTCGGGTCAGCTTTCACGGGCTTCGGCACGACAGCTTTTTTTCTGGATGCGGGTCTCTTCTTCAGGTAATCGGGAACGATCCCGCGAGTGACATCGCCCTGCTGGGCGAGTGGAGTCGTCAGGAATAAAGACTGACTGAAAGCCAGGCTGCACGCCATCAGGATGACCCTGCCTCTGCTCATACAACTCTTTCTCCTCCCTCGTTCATTGCCGGCGCCACTCGCCCTGCAGGACGAAAGCGGCCCAGTAATAGGGCGATTTCCAGCGGCCCTCCCTGAGCATCGAGATTTGCGCGGCCTGCAGCGCTCTGGCCGGCGAAAGATGTTCGCCCGCCAGCATCCCGGCGTAAAACCGCTTCATCAGTTCCGCCGTCGCCTGATCGCTGACGCCCCACAGGCTGACGACCACGCGCGGGGCGCCGGCGTACATAAATGCCCGCGTCAGACCGACCAGCCCCTCCCCGCGAATCTCTTCGCCGAGTCCGGTCTGGCAGGCGCTCAGCACGACCAGATCGGCCGGCAGGTTCAGGTTGAAAATTTCGTGGGCGCGCATGAACCCGTCCTGCGGCTGCCCTTTCTCGTCAACCATCGAAAAAACTATGCCCGACAGTTCAGGATATTTGTCGCTGAGGAAGCCATGCGTGGCGAAATGGAGATAGCGATACCGGCCGAGATCGGCGCTGGTGACCGTGGCACGACTCGCGTCGAAATCCAGCGCCTCACGGCGGGCGCCGGCCTGGGCGAGCGCCATGATTGCTTCCGCTTCGCGGCGCGTCCCGACGAGTCGCGGGAAGCGCGAATCGGGAAGCGATGGGGCCGCGCCTTTTCTCCTCTTCGGCACCAGGGCTCTTGTGACGCCTGCCCCCGCCTCAGCGGTCTTCCCCGGCTGAGTACTCACCGTCTCGGCGATTCCTTTGAGGAGCGGGTGGCGCAACCGTTCATCTTCCTTCTCAAAAACGGGATCGGCCACCACGGCGACCTGCTTCGGCGCGGGCTCGCGCCCGGCAGTCTCACGGCGCAGCACGGCCAGCGTTGAGGCCGAGGGCAGATACGCAATCTCGTGTTCGACGACCAGAAGCTGCGGTTCCGCGGGCGCCTTCCGGCCCTTCCGCGCGGTGCTTTGCGGCTTCTGTCCGGGCACCGGCAGCGCCCCGAACGGCAGCGTCTGGAGTACCCCGTCGCCGACAATCAGGAGGCGCTGCTTCCCGGGCTGCTCGGCCAGAGGGGCGAGCAGCATCCGGCTCAACTGCTCGGCCACTTTCGGCATTTCGACTTCCGCCTCGGCGATCCGGGCAGCCCGCTCCTTTTCCGTCTCGCCCTCCTGCGGCTGCCGCGCCGTCAGCAGCTCAAGAAAGTGGTTTGCCACCTCCTCGATCTGCGCGCGCGGTGGCAGCTCATAGCTTTTTATCGTTGTCGGAGTGACGGCCCACAGCCAGCTCCGCTCCTTCCCAAGGGCGTACTCAAGCAGCAGCGTTTCCGAATCGAGTACCTGCCGCTGAATCTCCGCGAGACCGAGCGGCTGCGGCTGCGTGAGCTGGGCGTAACGGGGGCTGGTCTGCCTGATCTTCGCCCTCACGTCCTTGAGCTGCGTCACCAGGCCGTCAATCTCCCCGCTGATTTTGACGAGCTGTTCGGTCGTGTTTTTCCCCCGCAGCAGTTCGTCCTGCTCCTTCGCTTTGGAGTTCAGCTGTCCCTGCAATTCGCGCTCGCGCCCGAGCAGTTCGGGCGCGACGCCCTGGCGGATGTCCGCGCCCGCTTCACTGAGCAGGTCGAGCAGCGAGCGAGCCCGGGCTCGCTCGCTCGCGTGCAGCGCCGCGCCGTCGTGGCCCGCCGACGAGCGCTGTTTGTGCATGCGCATGAGCAGGTCTATGTAAAACTCGTAGTAATCCTGCACAGACCTGAAATAAGCGGCCTGCAACTCCTCGCGGACGATTCTCGTCCGGATGGATTCGGCCAGCTCAATCGCCTTCTGAATCTGCTCCCCGGCCGCCTCCGTGTTGCCGAGGTCACGCTGGATGCGGGCGAGATGATAGCGCGTTCTGGCCTCCCCGCTTCTGTCTCCGACCGCCTGCCTGAGCGGGAGCGACTGGCCGAGACTCGCAAGCGCCTGCTGCCGCTCGCCGAGGGCGATGTAAATGGAGCCAATATCGCTGAGGAAATTAGCGATGCAGCTCTGGTTGCCCATCTTCTGCGCGATCTCCAGCGCCTGCTTCAGCGTCTCGAGCGCTTTCTGCTTCTGGCGCTGTTGCTCGCCGGCGTCCGTCTGTCGCTCCCCGAGCGCGAAGTAAACCTCACTCATGTCGTGGAGCGTGTTGGCTATTCCGAGCGGGTCATCAATCTTTCTGAAGATGGCCAGCGCTTCATCCAGATTCCTGAGGGCCTTGTCAGGCTGCCCCAGCGAGTTGTAAACGCGCCCGATGATATGGAGTGATGTGGCGACGTCAGCATTGCTCATCACGTCGCGATATTCCTTCAGGGCCCGCTCGTAATACTCAAGCGCCCTCTCCTTGTCACCGACCGACTCGTAAACCGAACCGATATTGATGATCAGCCCCGCCTGATTGCCGCGGATCCCGGGAGTCTTCCCGGCTTTGAGAAAAACTTCCAGTGACTCTTCGTAATTCCCAATCGCCTTCTGATAATCCCCCATCCCCAGATACACGCCACCCATGTTGCTGAGGACGATGGCGGCTCTGACTTCTTCCTTCAACTCACGGTAGTGATCAATGGCCTGCTGGTAAGCTTCGAGCGCTTCCTGATTCTTTCCGAGTGCCGAGCGGACGCCCCCCAGTTCGTTCAGAGTGTTCGCCTCCCGAAAGAGATCATCCGGCGCAAGCGTCTTCCCCTGGCCCGCGCGCGCGCGCGCCTGTTGCCAGCGCTGCTGCGCCTGATCGAGATATCCGGAGGCTTCCTGAAGTCTCCCCCAGAGTTCGTAAACGCGCCCGATCTCGGTCAGCGTGTACGCTTCCTCTGCGGCATTCTCTTCTTTCTGCCAGATCCTGAGCGACTGTTCCAGAAAGGCGACAGCCTGCTCTTTTCTGTCTAACTGGCGATTGAGAAAACCCAGCCGACGAAGAGTGTCTCCCTGGCCGGTCTGACTTTTCTTCTGATCGCTGACTGCTTTCCAGCGCTCCAGGGCCAGCGTGTTGATCTCGATTGCTTTCTGACGGTCACCGATGTCCCTGATGAAGAGCGAGGCGAGGCGGTTGAGATTGGCCGCGGCCTTCTCCGGGTCCTTCTCTTCTCTCAGAGTCTGGACGGCCTCTGTGAAAGCTTCAACAGCCTCAGGCTTTCTGCCGGCCTGCGCGCTGAGAATTCCGACGCTGACCAGCGCGTCAATGGCCTCCCCGGAGGTGTTATGCTCCGCGCGCCAGATCTGGCGCGCCTGGCTGTAGCATTCGAGCGCCTTCTCCTTGTTGCCCGTCTGGCTGTAGGCCACCCCCAGACGGCTGAGAGTCAGGCCGGTTTTTCTGGCCCTTTTCTCGCCCTGCCAGATCGGCAGCGCCCGGTTGTAAAACTCTGCCGCCTGCTTCCAGTCACCGAGTTCCGCCCACGCTATGCCGATGGCGTCAAGCGCGCGCGCCTGCCCGGGGCGGTCTTCGGCAACCTGGGCATCTTTGAGTGATTCCTGATAGCGGCTGATGGCAGCCTGGTATTTTTCATCGGCCTGTTTCCGTAAGGCGGCGGCCTGCTCCTTTACCAGATGATCGGCATCTTCCCTGAGCTGCTCTGCTTCTTTGCCCAGTTTTATTCCGTCCCGGAATGATTGCATGGCCGCAATAAGTTTCCGGTCCTTCTCGGACGCCGTGCGCAAATCCGCCACGATGATCGTGTAACGGCCTCTCGATTTTCCCTTACCCACGCCCTGAACTTTCAGGTGGTACTTCCCTTTCACTTCCGCTATGGCAATCAGCCGTTCCGGCTCCCCTGCATCCGCTTTGTTGCTCACCTCGGCGACCTGCTTGTCATCGGGATCGAGCAGCGTCGTCGTCAGATTAATGTCCCGCGGCTCAAGCTGCACACTCAGGAACTGTCCCCGCTCCAGTCTGATCCGGTAGTAATCGGCCTCATCAACGTCCAGCTCAGCTTCCTGCATTCTGCCGGGTCTGAGCTTTTCAGAATTCTTTTTTTTATGCTTCTGCGACTTCGATGCGGCCTGATGATCGGCCGGGGTTGAGGCCGAAGCCTGCTGCACGCGGTCGGGGAGGGCGCCTGTGAGGGCACAGGACAGGAATAGACCAAGAGTGATCCACCGGCGGAAGACGACTGGCCGTGACCAACTCGACGCCGGGTAAGGCAGGTTGGAACGATCCATAACACATCTCCTGGGGTTAAAGGTTGCCCTTGGAAGCGAAGAATGTTTCAGGAGTACCGATTTTGAAAATGGCGTGGAATCTGACTCGACATTGCCGGCACCGCCAACATCCGCTCTCTGGTGAACTGCGGCCGGGCCGTACCGCCTGATCAGGCGATGAAGACTTTGCGGCCCCGGTTCAGAAATGCTCGAACCTGACGGGAGCCACGATGACCTGGCCGCTGCCCCTGATGACGGTCAGTTTTCTGTCATCATCGTTTGTCACTTCCGTCTTTTGAGCGGAGTGAGACCGGAGGAAATCCCGCACCGCCTCGCGCTCGGCGCCATCTCTGATCTCAGACATGTCTTTCTCGTTAACCCACCGGATCAGTTTGTCGAACTGCGGGATCTGCTGTTCCGACCAGACGACCCACACGGTCTCGGCCCCGGGGCTCGTGTCAAAACGGAAAGCGGGCAGTTCCCACTCCCTGCCGGATTCCAGCATGGCCGAACCATTCTGAAAAATGGGCAGAGGGAACAGCAGGTTGTACCCGGCCCCTTCGGGCCTTTCGTTGATCAGGTAAAGCCAGCCCGACTGAGGGCTCGTTACCATGAACTGGATGCGATCACCCTGATCGAAGACCACCGCCATGCGGTTCACCCGCGGCAACGGCTGCTCCCTCCCGTTACGCATGCGCATCATCCTGATCCCATAACTGAGCGTTCGCTCCGGCGGGGCAGGCGCTGTTGTGGTTGAGGTGGCGGTGGAAACAGGAGATACGGATACTGGCGGCTGGGGTGAGAGTTTCCGGTAACCGAAGAATATGCCGCCGAGCGCCAGCACACAGAGCGCAGCCCCCGCCGCAAACTTAACCCACGTGTTCCCAGGCTTCTTCTCCTCGGGCCTCTTTTCCTCGATCACCTCTTCCAGCTTCGTCGTCTTGTAGTCCCGCGTAATTATGTTGGCAGGAATCTCTCTGGCCGTCCTGACTTCAGTCAGTGCGCGTGCCAGCGCGTCAGTAAAGTCTCTGGTCCGCGGGTGTCGCTCCGCCGGCTCGTAGGAGAGCGCCCGCAGTATCTCGGCCTGCGCCGCTATGGGCAGGTGCGGGCGCAAATCCGTCGGCTTCACCCTCACCCCGGATTTCTGGTGTTCCAGCATTTCATAGGGCGATTCGGTATTGAACGGGCGCACTCCGGTCAGCATTTCATAAACGACTACCGCGAGGGAAAAAGTATCACTGGCCGCGCAGGGCCTGCCGCGCAGTTGTTCCGGGGCCATGTAGGGCAAAGTCCCGGCAGTCAGAGTTTTGGTCTGATCCGCCGCGATCTGCGACTCCTTCACAGTCGCTATCCCGAAATCAATCAGCCGGACCTGCTCTTCGCCGTCCTCCAGAAGCTGGAGCATGATGTTTTCCGGTTTGACGTCGCGATGGAAGACGCCCTTTTCGTGCGCCGCAGTCAGTGCGTGCCCGATCTGACGGATGATGCTTGCGGCCTCGTCAAACACCATCCCCTCGCTCTTCATCTTCGACCGCAGAACCACCCCGTCCACATACTGCATCACGAGGTAAGCCTTGCCGTCGGGCATCTCGCCGGCGTCCAGCACGCCGATGACGCCGGGGTGATCAATGCGGGCGAGCGCTTCGATCTCCTGCCGGAACTTTTTCCTGAACCACACCCGATTGTTTGAGTCTTCCAGCTCGTCGAGCAGCACCTTGACGACCACATGCCTCGAGAGCAGTTGCTTGTCGCGCGCCAGATAAACTATCCCGATGCCCCCGTATCCGAGCTGCTTCTCGATCAGGTAACGGCCGTTGATCAATGTCCCGGGGAGCCCGATTTCGCGGTTCGGGATGCCCTGATGCGCCGCGGTAGACGGGGCCTGTCCGGCCCGAGTGATTTCATTTTGATGATCTCTGGTTCCCATCGCAGTAAATGATGAAGGTGAATGACCAGAACTTACCACCAACCAAACTGCAAAGCAAAATAACCGGGAAAAATCGGCTGATCGGCGATCCGGAGTTCGGAGTGCCGCCTTCGGGCGGGCTTTTCGCTGAGATCAAAACCCGCCCGAAGGCGGCACTCCGAACTGTCGCTCAATCATCCGAGGCCCGCGTGATTGCGCCCTCGGACGCGGACGAAACCAGCGCGGCGTATTTGTGGAAGACTCCCGACTTGTAGCGCGGGGCGGGCTTCTTCCACTGCGACAGTCGCGCTTTGATCTCATCGTCTGACAATTCGACTTCGAGCCGGCGGTTCTCGATGTCGAGGACGATGAAGTCACCTTCCCGGACGGCGGCAATCGGGCCCCCGACGGCGGCTTCGGGCGCGATGTGCCCGACCATCAGCCCGCGCGTCGCGCCGCTGAAGCGGCCGTCGGTAATCAACGCTACCGATTCGCCCAGGCCCTCGCCGACAATCGCCGCCGTCACGCCGAGCATTTCGCGCATCCCAGGGCCGCCTTTCGGCCCCTCGTAACGGATCACAATCGTATCGCCGGCGTTGATCCGTTTGCCGGTCACGGCCTGCATCGCGTCCTCCTCGCGCTCGAAGACGCGCGCCGGGCCGCGGTGGTACGGGCGTTCGTGACCGGCGACTTTGATGACGCAGCCTTCGGGCGCGAGATTGCCCCGGAGGATCACGAGGCCGCCTGTCTTCTTGATCGGGTTAGTCGCGGGGTAAACCACATCCTGCCCCGGGGTCTCCGTCGCCAGTTCCGCTTCCTGCCCGAATGTCATCCCGGAAACAGTCAGCTGGGCGGCGTCAACCAGCCCGCCTTCGACCATCCGTTTCGCGACCAGAGTGGTTCCACCCGCCCGTCCCAGCTCGACCGCCGTGTATTGGCCGCCCGGTTTGAGGTCGGCGATCATCGGCGTGCGCCGGCTGATCGCGTCGAAATCGTCAATATCGAGCGGCACGCCGGCTTCGCGCGCCATCGCGAGCAGGTGCAGCACGGCGTTGGTCGAGCCGCCCGACGCAGCGACCCCGGCAATCGCGTTTTCAAACGCCTGGCGGGTCAGGATGTCGCTCGGTCGCGTGCCGCGCTTGAGCAGTTCGACGACGGCCTTGCCCGCCTCAAATGCGACCGTCTCCCGGCGCGGGTCGGTCGCGGGAACGCTCGCCGTACCCATGAGTGAGAGTCCGATGAATTCCATTACCATCGCCATCGTGTTGGCCGTGTACTGCCCGCCGCACGCCCCCGCGCCCGGGCACGCGACGTTCTCTATTTCGAGCAGCTCGGCGTCGGTGATCTTCCCGGCGGCGTTCGCGCCGACGGCCTCGAATACGTCCTGAATCGTGATGCTGCGCCCCCGGTACGGCCCGTGATTGATTGACCCGCCGTAGAGGATCAGCCCCGGCACGTCCAGCCGGATCAGCCCCATCGCCGCGCCCGGGATCGTCTTGTCACAGCCCACAATCGCGACGATGGCGTCGAACATATAGCCGCGCCCGACCAGCTCTATCGAATCGGCGATCACCTCGCGGCTGATGAGCGAGGCCTTCATCCCCTCAGTCCCCATCGTCACGGCGTCGCTGATCGAGATGGTGTTGAATTCCATCGGCGTCGCCCCCGCCACTCTGATTCCCTCTTTGACTTTGGCGGCGACGTCGCGGTGGTTGAAATTGCACGGCATCGTCTCAATCCACTCGTGCGCCACGCCGATGATCGGTTTTCTCAGATCCTCGTCGGTGAAGCCGATGGCTTTGAGCATCGAGCGCGCCGGGGCGCGGTCGCGGCCGTTGGTGATAATGTGGCTTTTGTGTTTGGGATCGAATGTCATAGTGGTCTTCCGCTGATGAGTAACAGGTTTCTGAATGGAGTCAGGTTAATTTGCTGACGAATTCAACTTCCCTCTCGAAACTCTCGACCTCCTCCTTGTCGGCCGCGAGTTGCTGCCGCAGGAATTCATCCTCTTCGAGCGCGTAAGCGTAATAAGAATACTCCGTCCACGGACACGGCCCGGCCCCGCTGTGATCCGCAATCATGCGACGGATGCGAAGCCGCTTGTAGGAGGCTTCATCCCAGATGCCTTTTTCCGCGAGCATCTCTTTGAGTACCACAATATCCTGAATGGCGCTGACCCAGACGGCCCTCAGGTCATCCACCTGCCGCGCGACCTGTGCGGGATCCGTCGCCGGCTGAAACAGCCTGAACAGCCGCGACTCAAACAGCCCTTCATTCGTGCCGCGTGCTGAGTCCCCGGCGGGAGTGAGTGCGGCCCCGCAGTTGCTGCAGAAAGTGGCAGCGCCCTCGACCGGCTCCCCGCACGTGTGACACCGCGCATCGAGCCTGCTTCCGCACCGCTCGCAGAAGGAGGCCGTCATCAGGTTGAAGCACTGGCAGCGCGAACAGACCTTGCCGAGGGTGGGCGATTCGACTTCCGGGTATTTCCGGTTGCAGTTGCCGCACAGCGTCTCGCCGGCAGCGTACTCCGCCCCGCAATATATGCAATGCCTGCCTTGAGCGGGGGCGGCGGCAACCTGATTCTGATTGACCCACTGGCTGACGACCTGCCGCCGCTCCATCGCAATTTTCCCGAACGGGTCGGGGAGGCCGCTGCCCGGCAGCGCGATCCCGGCGGAGCGGAGCGCGGAGGCGATGCGGGAAGCCCGGGTGGGGCCGGTGATGTCGTAACTCTCCTGCTGAACGATCTGCAGAAAATTCCCTCTGTCTCCGGGCTGATCGCGGACCAGCCCCTGAACGGACAGGAACGCCCAGACGAGCGCGGGCTGTTGCAGATCACAGACCGCGATACTCGATGTCAACAGATTCCAGCCTTCCGGACTCTCTGCCATAACCTCCCTCTCCGGTTAATGACGCGGATCGCCGCAGACTCAGCCGCCCCAGGTCTTATCCTTCAGCCTGCTGATCGCGTGCAGGGCCGTGCCCGCCAGGGCGGCAACCACGGCCCAAAAGATCACGGGCCTTCCCAGCCCCGTCTTCGGCTCGTAATAGAAAGCCAGCACGACCAGTATCGGTGCCGCAAGTATCAGCAGCGAGCCGGCGGATTGCAATGCCGCCCGCCACCTGACCGCGCTGACTTTCAGGTGAGTGCCCACGCCCAGATTCAGCAGCGCCGACCAAAGGATGTAGATATGATTGCCGCGCAACGAGAACCTCAGCCGGTCACTGGCCTCCATCAGGTGATGGATGTGATAGCGCATGTGGTAGCCGGTGTAGAGGAAAATCAGCAGGGCCAGCAGGCCGACGATCAGGTGGATTTTGCCGAGGAGTGTTTTCAAGGTGAATAGTCCGGCGGGCGGGCCGGTCTTTCAGCCCGGTCAGGTCTTCGCGGCGATCAGGAGCCCCGTAGACCAGCACAGTCTGGTGAGGGTCAGATCCGTTCTTGCTTCAAGTGATGACAGCAGCGCGGCGACATTCGCGCTGTGCCCTTCCGGCCATGCGGGCTGCGGGAGCATGTCGTCAATCACATAAAGCCCGCCCGCTTTGAGGGCTCGCAGGGCGTCATCCAGGTGGCTGTACTTGCCGGGCCACGCGTCGGCAAAGATCAGATCAAATTGCGCTGCCCGAGCATTGCCGAGCCACGCGCCCGCATCCTGGTTGCAGAAAGTCACTCTCGCGTCGTGGCCCAGATACTTTCGCGCAACGGCCTGCACCGCCGAATCACTGTCAAAAGACCACAATCGCGATTCCTGATCCATGCCGTCGAGAATCCACGACGTGCCGACACCCGTCCCCGTCCCGAGTTCGAGGAAGTGCCCCGCCGGCTTCGCCGCCACGAGCGTTCGTAAAATCGAGCCGGTGAGCAGATCGGAAGCCAGCGGGAAGCCCACGGCTGCCGTCTCTTCCTGAATCGCGGTCAGGGCGCGCGGGAGCCTGAGGTTTTCCAGTTCATTCATCGTCGGCGGCTCCTGACCCTGATGATCTGTCATTTCTGATTGTTCGACTGCAACCCGTACTCGATGCTTTCGACAATCGCCTGCCAGGATGCGGCGATGATGTTTTCGGCCACGCCGACCGTATTCCACGAGTTCGCGCCGTCGCTCGTTTCGATGTGGACGCGGGTCCGGGCCGCGGTCGCGTGTTCGCCGTCGAGGATGCGCACCTTGAAATCAATCAGGTGGAATTTCTCGATCTGCGGGTAGTGGCCGCGCAGCGCCTTGCGCAAAGCCTGGTCGAGCGCATGAACCGGGCCGTCGCCGAGACTGGCCGTGTGCATCTCCTCGTCGCCGACCCTGACGCGCACGACCGCCTCGGGTTCGCCGACGGAGCTGATCCAGAGGCGGTATTCAACCGGCTCGAAGAAGTATTTGCGCTTGCCGAGCGCGCCGAGAGCGCGCAGATGAAACGAACCGTCGGCTTCCTCAAACGACCAGCCCTGATGCTCCAGATCCTTCAGCTCCTTCAGCAATCGCTTCGCTGCTTCGGGATTTTTGGCGAAGTCCTCGCCAAAATCCTTCGCCTTGAAGTTGATGTTGCTGACGCCGGACTGATCGCTCACCAGCACGCGGGTCTCGTTGCCGACGAGCGCCGGGTTGATGTGTTCGTAAGTCTCTTTCGCCTTCATCACGGCGGAGACGTGAATGCCGCCCTTGTGCGCGAAGGCGCTGCGCCCGACGAACGGCGCGCGGTCGTTCGGGACGAGGTTGGCGATTTCGCTGACGTAGCGGCTGGTGTGCGTGAGCAGTTCCAGTTTGCCGTCGGGCAGGCAGCGGCGGTTCATTTTTAGTTCGAGGTTCGGAATAATTGAGCAGAGGTTCGCGTTGCCGCAGCGCTCGCCGATGCCGTTGAAAGTCCCCTGCACGTGCGTCGCTCCGGCCTCGATGGCGGCGAGCGAATTGGCGACAGCCACCTCGCTGTCGTTGTGCGCGTGGATGCCGATCCGCGCCTCCGGGAATTTCGAGCGCACGATCTGCACCACTTCGGCAATGCGCTCGGGCAGGACGCCGCCGTTGGTGTCGCACAGAATGATCGTCTCGGCGCCGGCCTTCACCGCCGCAGTCAGAGTGTCGAGCGCGTACTCCGAATTCGCCCGAAAGCCGTCGAAGAAATGCTCGGCGTCATAAAACACGCGCCGCCCGCGGGCTTTCAGATGAGCCACCGTGTCGGCAATCATCCGCAGGTTTTCTTCGAGCGTGGTCTTGAGCGCGACGTCAACGTGGAAGTCCCAGGATTTGCCGAAGATCGTGACGATCGGGGTTTCGGCGTTGAGCAGGCCCTGCACGATCGGGTCATCGCCGGCCACACCGTTCGCGCGCCGGGTGCTGCCGAAGGCCGCGAAGAGCGCATGCTCAAGCTTCACGGATTTGGCGCGCTCGAAAAACTCCACGTCCTTCGGGTTAGCGCCGGGCCAGCCGCCCTCGATGTACGCGACGCCCAGTTCGTCGAGCGCGTGCGCGATCTTGAGCTTGTCCTCAACGGAATAAGCCAGCCCTTCAGCCTGCGCCCCGTCGCGCAACGTCGTGTCGTAAATCTCTACCCACACATCACTCATATCAGCTCTTGCCTTCAGCGGTTTTTCAGGATCTCCCTGATCAGCGCGTCAACCACATCGCCCGACGCCTCATTGACCGAATGCTTTGTTCCGGTGCCGTAGACCTCGACGAAGCCTATGAATCTGCCCTGCTTCGTCGTGCGAAAGATCTCCTGCCCGGTGGCGTCGTCGCGAAAGACGAAGGCAGCTTTGACCTTCACGGCCCCGGCCCCCCACCCGACCGTATGGCGCAGCAGCGTGTTGCCCGGATCAAATCTGATAATTGTGGTGGACAGGGTCAGCCGCTTCTCGCCCGCCGCAGTTCCCGCGCCGTCGTCAGCCTTCTTCGCGGCGTCAATCACTTTCTCGAAGACCCTCTTCTTCTGCAGATCCTCGACGACCTTCTGCTGCAGCCTCTCGTCATACCCAGCGGGGAACTTCGCCGTTTCGGGCGACTGTGCGACAGTTGCCTTCTCCACCACGACGACGGTGTAGCCCGCCAGAGGTTTGCCGCCGGTCTTCTGAGCCGCCCGGGCGGTGGACATGACGACCAGCAGCAAACCGCAGATGGAACCCGTTATAGCCTGCCTGAACATAGTTACTGCTTCAGAATTCAGGAACTGATGATGGTCAGTTCTTCGCCTTGTCCACGATCTTGTTGGCGGCGAGCCACGGCATCAGGCCGCGCAGTTTCTCGCCGACCTGCTCGATCTGGTGCTTCTTTCCTTCTTCGACCAGCTGGTTGAATTTCGGTTTGCCCGATTCGGCCTCGGCCATCCACTCGTCGGCGAACTGGCCCGACTGAATCTCGGCCAGAATCTCCTTCATCCTTTGTTTCACTTCAGGGCCGATGACACGTTTGCCGCGAGTCACGTCGCCGTACTCAGCCGTGTTCGAGATCGAATAGCGCATATTCGAGATGCCGCCTTCGTACATCAGGTCAACGATCAGCTTCATTTCGTGGAGGCACTCGAAGTAGGCCATCTCCGGCGCGTAACCCGCTTCGACCAGCGTTTCGTAGCCGGCCTGAATCAGCGCCGTCAGGCCGCCGCACAGCACCGACTGTTCGCCGAACAGGTCGGTTTCAGTCTCTTCCTTGAAGGTCGTTTCGATCACGCCCGCGCGCGCGCCGCCGATGGCGCTGGCGTAAGCGAGCGCGACCTGCTTCGTATCGCCGCTCGGATCCTGCGCGACGGCGATCAGGCAGGGGACGCCGCCGCCGCGCTCGTATTCGCGCCGCACCAGATGGCCCGGACCCTTTGGCGCCACCATGAACACGTTCACGCCGGCGGGCGGCACGATCTTTTTGAAGTGAATCGAGAAGCCGTGCGCGACGGCCAGATACTTGCCGGGTTTGAGGTGCGGTTCGATGTCGCGCTTGTAAATGCCCGGCGTCAGTTCATCCGGCGTGAGCAGCATAATGATGTCCGCGCGTTCAGCCGCGTCGGGCACGGGCAGAACTTCGAGTCCGGCGGATTGAGCTTTGGCGGCCGAAGGGCTGTCGGGGCGGAGGCCAACGATCACGTCACAGCCGCTCTCTTTCAGGTTGTTCGAGTGCCCGAACCCCTGCGAGCCGTAACCGATGATGGCGATGCGCTTGCCCTGAAGGTATTTCGGATCGGCGTCCTTGTCGTAATAGATGTTCATTGAAATTCTCCTGATTGGAATGATGTCGGGCAAGGCGGGCCTGCCCCGGATTTCGTAAAAGACCTTTGCCGTCGGAACCGCAAATCAGTTTTCATCGCGGGCGGCGACCCGCCCTGTGGCGATCCATTCCGCCCAGTCGCCGCGCCCGTTCTCACGCGCCCGCCGGGCCGCGAGCGAATGATCGTAAGGAATCTTTACCAGTTCCGCCTGCCACGCGCCATCGCGCTTTTCGATGATGGCATACGAAGCGAACGGCGAATGATTCTGCATCACGTGGTAAGCCGGCAGGTCGTCATCGTAAGCCGGCACGCCGACGCTGCCGGGATTGACAATCACCGTGCCCGATGACAATTGCACCACCCGCGGGATGTGAGTATGCCCGCACAGAATCACCGGCGAAGCGACGCAGCCAAGCTCACTGAGGATCGCTTCCTCAGCCCTGACGACCGGCCCTCCCGTAGTCACATCTTCGAGCAGATAAACCGTGTCGCTGCGCGGCGTGCCGTGACAGGCAAAAACATCGTCGGCAACCATTGCCGCTTTCGGCAGCGACTCGAGCCACGCAATCGGCCCGGCCCCGAGATCATCAATGACAAAAGCGAGCGTCGGATTCTTTTTGACCTGCGGCGCGCCGGCCTCGTAAATGTCCCGATCCTGATTGCCCTGAATCGTGACGGCCGCAATCGTTTGCAGCAGGTCAAAAGTTTCCCGCGGCCAGAGCGGGCCGTAAAGGATGTCGCCAAGATTGACGAACTGCTCGATGCTCCGCCGCCGCGCGTCCGCCAGAACCGCTTCGAGAGCATGAACATTGCCATGAATGTCTGACAGAATGGCGAATCTCAAGGCAGTTACCCCGGAGCTTCAGGCGAGCGGTTTCAGGTCAGGTTCGACCCAGCCGTAACGCGCCTCACGCGACATCAGCCGCCCTTTGCTGTAATACTCAAGCGGCAGATTTTTATCCCCGTGCCGTTCGATGAACTCACTGGCGACTTCAAAGAGCGGGCGGTTCGAGCCGTTTGTCTCCAGATACCTCTTCACGAACCAGATGAAAAAGAGCGTGATCGTTTCGTGGTAGCCGCTCGTGTCGGTCGTGATCACGCCGCAGGCTTCGTTGTAACGCTGGATGCCGGTGCGAATAAGGTGAGTCGCTTCCTGTTGCGAGCAGTACGAGAGGTACCACAAAGCCACAGTCAGATGCGCCCGATGCGTCCACGCCGCGTGCGGCAGCGTACACGCCTCGAAGGCGCCGATGAATTCGGCGATCTCTTCATTCGTGTGCCAGCGTTCCATTGTTGCGCACCTTCGCTCATACTTTTTCGTTCAGCGTCAGTTCGGAAAACGTTTCCTCTTCCTCATAGCGCGCCTGGCGCGCCTTGACCGCCGCCACGCGGGTCATCGCGACCGTGCCCGTGCGCACCATGTCGCGAATGCCGATGGGCCTGAGCAGGTCAATGAGCGCATCAACCTTCTCGGCGTTGCCGGTCATTTCGATGATGAAGGCGTCGTCGGAAACATCCACGACCTTGGCGCGGAAGATTTCCACGAGGCTCAGCACTTCCTGCCGGTGTTCGCCGCGCTCTGCGCTCACTGTGACCAGCATCATCTCGCGCTCGACGTGCGGGTCCTTGGTCAGGTCGTGGACTTCGTAAACCTTGACCAGCTTCTCAAGCTGCTTGAGGATCTGGTCAATGACCTGATCATTGCCGTGCGTGGTCAGCGTCATCCGCGACAGGCCCTCATCAAGCGTCGGGGCCACGCAGAGCGTGTCAATCTGATAGCCGCGCGCGCTGAACAATCCGGCCACGCGCGACAGCATTCCGTATTCGTCGGCAACTGTGAGTGAAATTGTGTGTCTCATAAAACTGATAGTCGGTAGTCGGCAGTCAGTAGTCGGCAAACTCTCGGAGAGACCTGACAGTTGCCGGCAGGTGGGTTCCTACCGGCTACTGACTGCCGACTACCGACGACTCTCATTGCAAAATCATATCCTTCAATGCCGCGCCTGCGGGAACAATCGGAAAGACGTTCTCTTCACGGGCGACGCGCATGTCAATCAGCACGGGGCCGGGAGTGTTCAGGGCCTTCTCCAGCGTCGGAGTGACCTCATTCGGCTTCTCGGCGCGGAAAGCCGGGACGTCGTAAGCCTGCGCCAGCTTGACGAAGTCCGGCGAGACTTCCAGATCGCTTTGCGAATAGGTGTGCGCGTAAAACTGCTCCTGCCACTGGCGCACCATGCCAAGGTAGCCGTTGTTGATGATCAGAATCTTGACCGGAATGTTGTAAGCCCTGATCGTCGCCAGTTCCATCAACGTCATCTGGAACCCGCCGTCGCCAACAACAGCAACACACAGATCATCGGGCCTCGCCACCGCTGCGCCCATTGCCGCCGGGAACCCGTAGCCCATCGCGCCGAGGCCGCCGGAGTTGAGCCAGTTGCGCGGGCTGTCGAAGCCGTAGAGCTGCGCCGTCCACATCTGGTGCTGGCCGACGTCGGCGGAAACGACCGCCCGGCCCCTGGTGATGCGGTGCAGTTCCCTGATGACGTACTGCGGTTTGATGACTTCGTCGTCGTGGTGGTACCAGAAGGGGTGCTGCTCCTTCCAGTCGGCGATCTGCCTGTGCCATTCCGACTTGTCGGCCACCGTTTCGCCCGCCCCGAGCTGTGTCTGAAGTTCAGCCAGCAACTGCTGCGTGACCAGACGGGCGTCGCCGACGAGCGGGATGTCGGCTTTGACGTTCTTGCTGATGTTCGACGGGTCAATGTCAACGTGGATGATCTTCGCGCCTCTGGCGAATTCATCGAGCTTGCCCGTCACGCGGTCGTCGAAGCGCGCGCCGATTGAAATCAGCAGGTCGCTCGTGTTGACGGCCATGTTTGTCCAGTAGCCGCCGTGCATCCCGAGCATCCCAAGGCTCAGCGGGTGGGTGGCCGGGAACGCCCCGAGCCCCATCAGCGTGCAGGTCGTCGGCAGGTTGAGCTTTTCGGCGAGCAGCCTCACTTCCTCGTACGCGTTGGCATGAATCGCGCCGCCGCCGACGTACAGCACCGGCCGCTTCGCCTTCATCATCGTCTGCACCGCGCGGCGTACCTGGCGCGGATCGGCTTGCAACTGCGGCTTGTAGCTTTTCAGTTCGATGGTTTCGGGGTAACTGAATTCAATCTGCGCGGCGGTCACGTCCTTCGGCAGATCAACCAGCACCGGGCCGGGACGCCCGCTGCCCGCGACATAGAAAGCTTCCTTGATCGTCGGCGCGAGTTCCTCGACGTGCTTGACCAGATAGTTGTGCTTCGTGCAGGAGCGCGTCATCCCGGTCAGGTCGGCTTCCTGAAACGCATCGTTGCCGATCAGGTGAGTCGGAACCTGTCCGGTGAAGACAACTATCGGCAGCGAATCCATAAAAGCATTCGTGATGCCCGTGACGGCATTGGTTCCGCCGGGGCCGGAGGTGACCAGCGCCACTCCGGTCTTGCCAGTCGCTTGAGCGTAACCGGCGGCGGCGAACAATGCCCCCTGCTCGTGGCGCACCAGATAATGCTTGATGCCGAGCTGCTCGCCGCTTCTGGCGATCTCGTCATATATGTGCAGCACCGCGCCGCCCGGGTAGCCGAAGACGGCGTCAATCCCCTCGCATCGCAATGCCTCAAGAAAAATCCTCGCGCCACGCATTTTCATAAAAATTCACCTTTGAATTAGCTGTCAGCCGTCAGCGGTCAGCATTCAGCCATCCGCTCGCTGACTTCTGATTATGTTATCCAGGCTGATAGCTGAACGCTGACAGCTTTGCTCGAATAAACTAAAAGCCCCGGCGAGTTTTGCGGCTCGCCGGGGCTTCTTTCGCTATTCCTTTGCCTGCTCGTCAGGCTGCCCATTCGGCGAGTGGTGTGTTGCCTACACCGACTACGATGATGCCGATAATCGCTACAATGACGCTAAGGTTGATGAGGCTCCGCACCTGAATCGTGCGAGCGACCAGAGCCTGAAGCGCAGATTGTTGGAAGCGAGCGGGCATAAACCTGTTGATGACTGAAACCGTGTTGATAAAACCTGTCAGTGATTCGTCGAAGCGTGCGCATTATAGCTATCCCTGCGGTCATCGTCCACTAAATAATCGTCGCCGGATGATAAATTATCGTTATACCCGGTTTCTGACCGGCCTCACACCTCGACCTTGTAATTCAGCCCCAGCTCATCGCCCGGCAGCCCGCGAATGCCCCAGTTGTGCTTCGGCGTCTCAAAGATCGTGATCTCAATGTCCTGCTCGGAAATGCCGAGCGCCCGGTTGATTCGCTCGAATAACAGACGGATCAGCTTCTTTTTTGTTTCCACTGACCGCCCCTCGAACATGCTGATCTCAACGATCGTGTACCGGTCGGTGCGACCGGGCGGGAAATAAAAATCATCGTCGCCGGGCGGGAAGAAACGGTGCGCCCGCTTGTCGGGCGGGAACCGGAGCGCATCCACCACGCAGGAATGAATCATATCAGACGGCTCTGCCTTGATGAGCCGTAGACCTTGCCCTGTGCCATCAGGCGTTCCCCGCGCTGGTTCTGTTGAGCTTGTTGCGAATGATTTCGCCGACCCCCGCCGTGCCGACCTGTTTCGGCTGGCTCCTCAGATCAGCCGTGCCATAGCCTTCCGCCAGCGTTTCGCTGATGGCTTTTTCCACCGCCTGAGCCTCGGCTTCGAGTTTGAAGCTGTAACGCAGCATCATCGCCGCCGAGGCAATCGCGCCGAGCGGGTTGGCAATGCCTTTGCCCGCGATGTCCGGCGCGGAGCCGTGGACAGGCTCGTACAACCCGACCTTGCCGCCGATGCTGGCCGAAGGGAGCATGCCGAGCGAGCCTGTCAGCACGGCGGCCTCGTCGCTGAGAATGTCGCCGAAGAGATTTTCGGTGACGATCACATCGTAAGCCGTTGGGCGTGTGACGAGCGCCATCGCGCAACTGTCAACGTAACCGTGTTCGAGCGTCACGTCGGGGTAATCGGCGGCAACGCGGTTCACGACCCTGCGCCAGAGCTGTGAGCTTTCCAGCACGTTGGCCTTGTCAATCGAGTGAACCTTCTTCTTCCTGCCGCGCGCGATTTCAAACGCGACGCGGGTCACGCGCTCGACTTCGGGCGCCGTGTAAACCATCGTGTTGAGCCCGCGCTCTTCTGTGACCTCGCGCGGCTGGCCGAAGTAAGCCCCGCCCATCAGCTCGCGCACGATCAGCATATCAGTGCCGCGCACCACCTCAGGTTTGAGCGGCGACGCACTGATCAGAGGCTCGTGCAGGAATGCCGGGCGCAAATTCGCGAACACGCCCAAGCCCGCGCGCAGCCCGAGCAGACCGGTTTCGGGTTTGAGCTTCGGCGGGTTGTTGTCGTACTGCGGTGCGCCGACCGCGCCGAGCAGCACGGCGTCGCTCGCGAGACATGCGGCAAGCGTTTCATCCGGCAGCGGCACGCCGAATTTATCGAGCGCGGCGCCGCCCATCAGGCGGGTTTCAAAAGCGAATTCGTGGCCGAAGACTTTGCCGACGGTTTCCAGACAGGCCACGGCTTCGCGCGTCACTTCAACGCCGATGCCGTCGCCGGGGAGGACTGTAATTTTTGCCTGCATAAATAAGTTAGTCGCGAAGAATGAATGATCAGCTTCGTCTCTTCGCGGTTCGCTTCCTATTTTTCTTCCGGGAGTGGAGTGGCAACCGAAATCTCCTGCTGCGGCCCGTCTTTTCTTCTGGCCTTGGCGTAGAGCGCCTTATTCACCGCATTGAGATAAGCGCGCGCGCTCGCGTCAATCACGTCGGTGCTGGCCGCCTTGCCGGTATATGACACGCCCTCGAATTCGGCATGAACGAAGACTTCGCCGACGGCATCCGTCCCCTGCGTGATGGCGCGGACGGTGTAATCCATCAGCCTGCCCTTGATCCCGGTGATCTTGTCAACCGCGGCGTAAACAGCATCAACCGGGCCGTCACCGACTGCCGATTCGGTGCGCTCGCCGAGGTCATCGGCCAGCGTGACCAGCGCGGTCGCCAGCTTCGACGTGCCGGCGGTCGCCTGCAACGCGCGCAGTTTGTAAGCTTCGGGGATGTGCGCGATGCCGTCCTGGAGGATCGCGACCAGGTCTTCTTCGAAAATCTCTTTCTTCTGGTCGGCCAGCTTGGTGAAGAGTTTGTAGGCCTTGTCGAGTTCGGGCCGCGACAGCTGGTAGCCCATCTCCTCGTACTTCTTGTTGAGCGCGTGGCGGCCCGAGTGCTTGCCCAGCACGATACTGTTGGTTTTCACGCCGACCGACTCGGGCGTCATGATTTCGTAGGTGATCCGGTTCTTGAGTACGCCGTGCTGATGGATGCCCGCCTCGTGCGCGAAGGCGTTCTTGCCGACGACGGCCTTGTTCGGCTGCACCAGCACGCCCGTGATGTTGGAGAGCGTCTGGCTGGAACGGAACAACTCTTCAGTTACGATGCCGTTCTGGAAGGGCATCAGATCCTTGCGCACGCGCATCGCCATGACGACCTCTTCGAGCGAGGCGTTGCCGGCGCGCTCGCCGATGCCGTTGATCGTGCATTCGATCTGCCTCGCCCCGGCGGCCACGGCCGCCAGCGAGTTCGCGACGGCCAGCCCCAGATCGTTGTGGCAATGCACGCTGATCACGGCGCGGTCAATGTTGCGCACGCGCTGACGGAGCGTGTTGATGATGTGCGAGTATTCGGAGGGGATCGTGTAACCGACCGTGTCCGGGATGTTGACGACCGTCGCGCCTTCGTCAATCACGGCCTCGATGATCTGGCAGAGGTAATCGAGGTCGCTGCGCGTCGCGTCTTCGGCGGAAAACTCCACGTCCTCGGTGAAGCCCTTCGCCAGCCGCACGGCCTTGCAGGCCATTTCGAGAACCTCCTCGCGGCTCTTCTGCAATTTGTACTGGAGATGAATGTCTGAGGTGGCGACGAAGGTGTGAATGCGGGGGTGTTCGGCGTCGGAGAGGGCCGCCCAGGCGCGCTCGATGTCTTCGCGGGTCGTGCGGCAGAGCGCCGCGATGATGGGGCGGCGGCAGACCTGCGCGACTTCGCGGACGGCGGCAAAGTCGTCATCCGAAGCGATCGGGAACCCGGCTTCGATGATGTCCACGCCGAGCGCGTCGAGCTGGCGCGCCATGCGTACCTTCTCTTCCAGATTCATGCTGCAGCCGGGCGACTGCTCGCCGTCGCGCAGCGTCGTATCGAAAATCGCAACTCGCTCAGTACTCATTCGCTGTTCTCTCCTGATCAATGCTGGCGGCTTTTTGTAGCATAGCCCTTGCCAGCGGATTCGCATAGTTTATAATTCTTACCACAACATAAAGTCTATTTATCACAGACTTCGGAAAAAGAGCAAGCAAAGATAACCGGACCCGGGAGGAAAAGTTTTGGATTTATCACAGCTGGAGATTTTCCTGAGCATCGCCCACGAGAAGAGTTTTTCGCGCGCGGCGGAAAAGATGCTGCGCACACAGCCGGCGATCAGCATCGCGATCAAGCGGCTGGAGGAGGAACTCGGCGAAACACTCTTCGACCGCAGCAGCAAATCCGGCACGCTGACCGAGGCGGGGCAGACGCTCTACTCCTACGCCCAGCGGATGATCAACCTGCGCGACGAGGCGTTGCGCGCGATGGGCGAACTCAAAGGGATGTACCGCGGGCGGCTGAGCATTGGCGCGAACGAAAGCACGTCGCTCTACCTCCTGCCGCCGCTGCTGCTCAAGTACCGCGAAGAGCATCCGCACATCAGGATCGAGGTCTACCGCAACGTCTCCGAGCGCATCCCGAGCGAGGTGCTGGAGCGCAATCTGGATTTCGGGTTCCTCTCCTACGACCCGATGCACCCGTCGCTCGAATCATTCGAGGTCTACCACGACGAACTGGTGCTGGTCGTCCCCCCGAAACACCCTCTGGCGAAGAACAAACAGGTTTCGGTGCGCGACCTGGGGAAGGAAACTTTCGTGGCGCATAACGTCAAAACGCCCGCGCGCGACCGCATTTTCGAGTTATTCGCGCAGCACCGCACGCCGCTCAATATCTCCATCGAACTCGCGACGCTCGAGACAATCAAGGAGTTCGTCGCCCGCAACGTCGGCATTGCAATTCTCCCCCGCCTCTCTGTGCGCGAAGAACTTGAGGCCTGCAGCCTCGTCGAGGTTCCGGTCAGGGGGATGAAGATCGAAAAGCCGCTGCGCCTGATCTGCCGCCGCGAAAGCTCGCTCTCCACGGCGGCGAAGTCTTTTCTTGAGATGGTGCGGAACCATAAACAGTAAACCCCAGGGTAGATGAAGGTGTTCCGGCGCCGCCCGGCCTCTGCCTGTTTTTTTGTTTACTGTCTCCGGCCATTCTGCATATAATCGGCCCGTCATTTTGACATGGTTGGCAGTCAATCCCGCCCGGAGTTTGATGCCGACTCGTACCTTTTCAGCCCCTCTGGATCATTTCGCCTTCCCCGAACAGCCCGGCTTTGATTTCAACTCTTCACGGTGAAGGAGCGTCCGATGTTCGGAGCAGTTGCGGCCCGCCCTCTTCAGTCCGACTTGTCTGCGAGATTTCGGAAAATCAGTTTCGGCTTGAAGCGCGCCGTCGCGGCACTGGCAGTCTGTGCAGCGGCGATGCTTATGATGGCCTGCCCGGACAAGAAGGAGTCGGCCAGCTACTCCGAAGCCGAACGCGGGCTGCGGCTGGCAATCAACATCAACGAGGTGGCCTACAACAGCTGGAACACGGTCTACGAGAGCATGGGCCGGCTGCACCGCACGGGCAGGATCAGCGAGGCGCGCTGGGCGGCGATCAACGCGATTGACGGCGTGATCGTGCTGTCGGAAGCCGACCTGATCGAAGGCATCGAACGGTCAAAGAGGCTGCTCGCCACCTGGCGTCAGGCTTCGGCCAGAGTCCTCAGCGCTGAAAGCTCGGGAGAAGTCAACGCGCTGCGCGAACGCGAGACCGAAGCGCATCGCAACTTCGACAGCTCGATTGAATTTCTCAACGTCCGCTCGCTCAAGCTGCGCGACTCCTACCAGGAGGCACTGAATATTTCCGTCGCCGTCGCGCGTGAAGGGCATGCGCTCCCGATAGAACAGATGAACGCGATCAGAAGCGTCATTAAAATGGTGGATGACGAAATGAATCGGGTCAGGAAAGGTAATCAGACGGCGCACCGCGTTCAGGAATTGTCGCCCGCGACCTCACAGCCGCCGCAGAAATCCGTGCAGAAGCCTTCGCAGAAACCCGCCCTCAACACCAGAGCCAGATCGGTGAAAGACCTGGCGAAGAAGTAGAGCGGAAGAAAAGAGGAAGGGGAGAAAAGGAGAATAACAAGTTACCGTGTCTCCTTTTCTCCCCTCTTCCGTTTCTATCACTTCACAGATAAACCAGCTTGTGATCCGGTGACTCCACGTCAACCTCCTCATACAGCCGGTCAATCAACTCATAGCCGTAGCGCGCGAGGAAGTAAGTGACGTTGATTTCACGCTCCTGCAGTCCCTTGTTCGGGTAAAGCACTGTGAAGGTGCGCTCGATCTGACTGCGGGTTGTTTCATCGCGCTTGCTCTGGTTGTTGACGAAGCGCAGGCGCAGGCGGCTCAGGTTCGACAGGATGTTTTCCTTCCCACCCTTGAGCGCGTCGGCCAGCGGCGGGTCAACGGCGGCCAGTGAGGCGCGCAGCTTTTCCAGCTGCTCTTCAAACAACTTTTCTGTTTCGTCAAAGATCGCGACGGTCTTCTGATCCAGACTGCGCTCGACGGCTTTGATAATGACTTCCTGCAGGCCCTCAAACAGGTCGGGGAATTCCAGCCCGTGTTTGCTGAGAGTTTTGGCGTGGCGCTTTTCAATCAGCGTCAGGCTCGCGCGCGCGAGGACGACCGGCTCGACGCGGCCGAGCAGCCTGTAATTCGGGATCAGCTGCGCGAAGTAAGCGATCTCCGCCGGGCCGCCGATGTATACAAGCGTCGGCAGCAGGAAATCCTGCACGAGCGGGCGCAGCGTAACGTTCGGGCTGAAACAGGACGGGCAGCGGTTGACGGTCTCGATCAGTTCCTGAGGCTTGAAGCTTTTGGCGGTGCCCTTCAGGTAATAGAGCCCGTCCTCGCGCCGCACCATCGCCGTGCGGCGGCCCTCATCCATCATAAAGAGCGGCACGGATTCCCGGCTCGTGTAAACCTGCGCGTGATAGCCCGCGCCTTCAAGCGCCGCGCTCTGCCTGACCAGGTTGTCGGCGAACTGCGACGTGCTGGCGAGCGCCCGCTCGTAAATCTCCCGCGCCACCTGCTTGAGCCGGTCATTGAGCGGGTTGATCAGCACGACGCCGAATTTACCGAACAGCCGCATCATCATCCTGCCGAACGCCTCGGCAAAGCTGACTCCGGGCCGGTACGAGTCGCGCAAATCCGCCGCGAGTTGCGGAATGAATTCCGATTCCGGCAGCGCGGCCAGCAGCTCGTCAATCTGCTGGTTGATCTCATTGCACAGGATGACGTTGCCGACGGGCTTGCCTTCTTTGGGTGTGCAGGCGCTGTAAGTGACCGTGACCAGATTGCCTTCGCGGTTGACGAGCCGTGTGTGATTGACTTCAGCAAAGTCATGATCTTCAGCCGCGACCCAGAACATCGGCACGGCATTGACACCCTGCTCGCGCAACTTCGCCGCCAGTTTGATTGCGGTCAGCGCCTTGAAGATCGTGTAGAGCGGCCCGGTGAACAATCCGGCCTGCTGACCCGTGATGACGACAACTGAATCTTTCTGCCGCAGCCGCTCGATGTTGGCGAAGGTCGCCTCCCCGGCACCCGCCTCGCGATTCTGTTCGACCAGCACGTCGGCGACGGCGTCGCGGGAAAAATCCTGGGCGATGACTCGCGGCACGCGCGCCGCGAGCGCATTGCCGTTGCGACCTTCATTGCCATAAAAGCCCTCGACCTGTTTGAAGTCGTACAGGAAGTCGCTGAACAGTCGCGAGGTCTTCGGAATTTCACTGAAGCGAATCGCCGTAGTCATTGATAAAAATCTCCGGGTCAATGAGGTTCCCGACACGTCATAGATTGTCGGGGTCGTAGTCGCGGTAAGCGTTTTGGTCTCCCAAAGTCATTTCTCTTCGTTCATAAGCAATCGGCACGGCAAAATCAATCAGCCATGCCCGAAACTTCTCCTTTATCCCAAGCGGCGACTGGTCAAAAGCCATATCAGCTCCGGACAATGCGCACGCTGCTTTAATCGGGTCAGCACTGGCAGCGTATTGAACGCAGTATGCCGCCGCACCGGAAGCGCAGGAAGTGTCGCATTCACGACAGTCTGTAATGAGAACGCCTCCCCAACTCGGCACAGCGGGCTTACTGAGCCGTTCAAGGTCAGCAAGCGCATACCCGTTTACCAGAAAAGCACGAACGGACTCGACAGCTTCCTGCGGCTGTCTGCCGTCGCAGTAAAGCTCCCAACAGGGTAATGCCCGCCTTGCTGCAAACATCGTGAGCCAGCTCAGCCTGCGATGAGCTTCGCTTCCCTTCCGGCTGTCACCAAAGGCAACGACCAGCTCTCCTAGGGGAGAACTCCACAGCCTGTCCGGTTTCGTTGTCTCGTCCACATCCCATGAGGACCCGATTTGAGCCAGAAGAAACTCAAGAGTACGCTCCAATGATTCGGGCAAACGCATAAACCACCCGGGGGCAAAACTGACTTTCACTCAATTTCAGTTTTTTCAACCCAACCCTGTCCATCCTCGCGCGGCGAGAAGAACCCGCTGTCTTCAATCGCCTTTCTGATCTGTTCGCGCTCTTCGTCAGTGGGAACCGGCAGCGGCGAGCGCGGCAGGAAGCCGTACAGGCCGACTTCATCCATGGCAGCTTTCAGGTGTCCGACGCCCGGCGAAGCTATTGTACGAGCGAGCGCGGCCAGACGTTCCTGCAATTGTTTCGCGCGCTCGGCGTCGCCCCACTTGTAAGCCTTCTCCAGTTCCACGCAGGCGCGCGGGGCCGCCGAAGCCGCGGCCAGAATCGCGCCGGTCGCGCCCGCCGAATAAGCCTGGTGCATGATCACCGGCGAGCCGACCATGACGCTGAATTCCGTCGGTCCGAGTTCGCGGAACAGGTCGCTCAGCGCCTGCATGTCGCCGGAACTCTCTTTGAGCCCGATGATGTTCTGATGCTGAGCCAGCGCGGCGATGGTCTCGGGCATCAGGTACACGCCCGCGAACTGCGGGATCAGGTAGATCAGGATCGGGATCGGCGAAGCGTCGGCCACGCGCTGGTAATGCAAAGAGAGTTGCTCCTCAGTCAGCAGCTTCTTGTAATAGAACGGCGTGACGACGAGCGCCGCATCCGCGCCTTGGTCCGCGGCCCTCTTCGTCATCTCGATTGTCTGACGGGTCGAAAGCTCGCTCGCCCCCATCAGCAGCAGCTTTTCCGGCGGCATCACGCCGCGCACGGTCTCCATCACCTTCAGCTTCTCTTCGGTCGTCAGGTGCGGGAATTCACCAGTCGAGCCGAGAATCAGGATCCCGTGCAGGTCGGTCCCGTTCCAGTATCGCAGATTATCGGTCAGTTTTTCGTAAGCCACCTCACCATCGTAGCCAAAGGGGGTGGGGACGGCAGCAATGACGCCATTGAGGTTGAGTGACATAAGCAGTATTCAGTGGTCAGTGATCAGTTACGACCTCAAATCCCGGATTTGAGATCAGGAGTATTCAGCCCTGTTTTACTTCAGTATCTCCGTCAATTCTTTTGGATCATCAATCAGGTAATCAGGATTCGCCGCCGCCAGGTCTTTGCGCCTGCCGGCGCCCCACGTCACGGCTATGGTGGCGGCGCCCGCGGCGCGGCCGGCCATCACGTCGCTCACCATGTCGCCGATGTAAACCGTTTCCTGCGGGCAAGCGCGGAAATGTTCGATCAGCCTGACGACGCCTTCGGGATCGGGTTTGTATCTGGCGACCTGATCCCCGCCGAGGATTTCATCGAACAGGTCGAGCAACCCCGCGTGTCCGATGCGGATGCGCGCGGCTTCCGCGCTGGCTCCCGTATAGACGGCGAGGTGGCGATTATCGGCGCGTAAGTCCGTGAGCAGTTCGCGCGCGCCATCGAACGCTTTGATGTCGTGCCCGTCATCACGCAACTGCTGGTAAAACTCTTCCACCACTGCCCGGTGTTCGGCGTCCTCGGGGAAGAGGCCCTTGAAAGCCACTGTTTCCGGCGGCCCGAAGTAAGGGGCCATTTCTGCCAGCGAGAAGATGCGACCGAGACGCGAGGCGGTGATCCGATTGAAGATGCGAATCACCGCCGGAAAAGTGTGCGCCAGCGTCCCGTCCAGATCGAAGATGATCGCGCTGAATTTACGCCCGCCTGCCGATTGATTCATAAACCGAGCCGGCATTATAGCGGCGCGTCCGTAGCGCGGGCAAACATAAGTTTCCGACGGATGCCGATACCGGAGCTTTGTGCTACGATGCCGGGGCAACAGGAAATAAAGAAGTCATCGCGACGAAATATGGAATTACCCGTTTTCGCCAACAACCTGCGTTCATCAGCTTCGTGGAAGGAGATTCTGGACGCGGCGCACGAACAATGGAAGGAGGCCACGGCATCAGCACTCAACCGCGAACGGCTCGAATCGCGCGTGCGCCTGCTGCAACTGCTGCACACGCTCGGGCGCGCCGGAAAATTCGTTGACGAACGCGAGGCCGCGCTGCTCGCCCTGCAACCACCTGATTCCCTCAATCAGAGTGAACCGGCCGGATTCATCCGCGCGGCAAAACTGGTCTCATCGTCAGCAACTGACGCCGAAGCAAAGCTGACACTCGAGCTGCTGACCGACATCTACCGCACGCTCGCCGGGACGGCGCCCGACGCGGATGTCATTCGCAAAACCGAATCGCTCGCGCTCAACCCGGCGCACAGCCCCGCTCCGGCAATCCTGCTGCCGCAGCTGATTGACAACGCGCTCGACTGGTTCACGACCGGCGGGTTCGGCGAATTGCACGTCGTCGAGAAGGCGGCACTCGTTTACCTGCGCCTGCTCGACCTGCAGCCGTTCCCGACGCATCACGAGCAGGTCGCGCTGCTCGCCGCCAGCTTTTATGTGGAGCGCGCCGGCCTGCCGCCGCTCGTCATCTTCGCCGATGAGCCCGGCGCCTCACGTTACCCGGCAGTGATTGAATCGGCATTCCGCCTGCTCACACAGCCGCTGGTCGAGTTCATGGCCGAAAACCTGACACGCACAATTCAGACAGTTGTACAGTGAGCTGCCAGCTCACTGATGTTTACGCTAAAGACTTGCTATTGCCCAGAACGCCATTCAGGAAAATCATCAGCGGGCTGGCAGCCCGCTGTACATCAAGGCAATGATCGAAGGATTCGAAATCAGAAATGCCACGGCCGAAGACGTTCCGCTGATCGTCAGCTTCATCCGCAAGCTGGCCGAGTACGAACGCCTGCTCCACGAAGTCACCGTCACCGAAGAAGGGCTGCGCGCAGTGCTGTTCGGCGAGCGCCGCTACGCCGAAGTGGTGATCGGTTATTACCACAACCAGCCGGTCGGCTTCGCGCTCTTTTTCCACAACTTTTCCACGTTCCTCGGGAAACCCGGCATCTACCTCGAAGACCTGTTTGTTGACCCGGAGCATCGCGGCAAAGGCTTCGGCAAAGCCCTGCTCGCGCATCTGGCCCGGCTGACGAAGGGGCGGGACTGCGGCAGGCTTGAATGGTCGGTACTCGACTGGAACGAGCCTTCGATCAGGTTTTACAAGAGCCTTGGCGCAGTCCCGATGGACGAATGGACGATCTTTCGCGTGACCGGGGAAGCCCTGGAGAAATTAGCCAGTGAATGATCTGCTGGAAATCAAGCCTGACTCGGCGCGATTCGCGAAGGCATTCTGCGCTCACACATGATCACCCGGGGAAGCCGCATTCGTGACAGCGTGCTGTTCAGCATCACGGCGGCGGAAGGGCCGGGAGTGAAAATCGGATCACTCAGAAGACTGGAATCAGAGGGATGAACAAAGAGCTTATTTCCGCCGTCCTGCCCGAGAGCCTCGCGCGTCTCAGCCAATGGCAATCGCGCTGGCACGAGTACGAGACGGACGAAACGCTGCGCCTCTCTGAAGGCAAAGCCCGCGCAGTGCTGAACGAACTGGTCGAGCGTCTGGCCGACAATTATCCGTTCTGGCACCCGAGCTATGCCGGGCAGATGCTCAAGCCGCCGCACGAGATTGCGACGATGGCCTACTTCATCGCACAGCAGATCAACCCGAACAATCACGCGCTCGACGGCGGCCCGGCGACGGCGGAGATGGAGACCGAGGTCGTCGCCGAACTCGCCGCCATGTTCGGGTACGACCAGTACCTTGGCCACCTGACTTCGAGCGGGACGATTGCCAACCTTGAGGCGCTGTGGGTGGCGCGCGAGCTTCACCCTGACAAGGCTATCGCCTTTTCGAGCGAGGCCCATTACACACACAGCCGGATGTGCGAAGTCATCGGCGCGCGCGCCGTCGAGATTGCGGCTGACGGCGCCGGCCGGATGGATCTGGATGACCTGCGGGAAAAGCTGAAGACGGGCGCCATCGGCACCGTCGTCATGACCACCGGGACGACACCGCTCGGCGCGGTGGATGCGATTGACGAGGCGCTGCAGTTGCAGAATGACCACTCATTCCGCATTCACGTGGACGGGGCTTACGGCGGATTCTTCAAGCTGCTCGCCGAAACGGATGCGCTGGATGAAAAAGTCGCCGCCGCTTACCGCGCCATCCCCCGCTGCGACAGCGTCGTAGTTGACCCGCACAAACACGGGTTGCAGCCTTATGGCTGCGGCTCGGTGTTGTTCCGCGACCCGGCGGTCGGGCGATTTTACCAACACGATTCGCCCTACACGTATTTCACCTCCGACGAACTGCACCTCGGCGAAATCAGCCTCGAATGCTCGCGCGCGGGCGCGGCGGCGGCGGCGTTGTGGGCGACGCTGAAATGCTTCCCGCTGAAAAGCGACGAAGGCTTGGGCGCAGTGCTGTGGAAGACCAGACAGGCGGCGCTCGAATGGGCGAAGCTGATCCGGCAGAGCGACGAGCTGGAGCTGGCCATCAACCCGTCACTCGACATCGTCGCTTATTTCCCGAAGCTCGCGGACAAGCGAGTGTCAGCCATCAGCCAAGCCGTCAACCTGACGTTTGCTGATCTGATGAATGCCGACAGCCACCCGCTTTATCTCGCCAAGCTGCACATGAAGCCGCAGCTGCTGAAGCAGTTTCATGAACTTGAATGGGACGCGCCAACGATGACAGTGTTTCGCAGCGTCCTGATGAAGCCGGAGCAGTTACGCTATGTACCATTGCTCCACGAGCGTGTCAGGATCAGCATCCGAACTGAAAAGTATGACGGAGAAGATGAAAACTGACCCCCCGATCAATGAAGCGCAGGAATACCAGCACTGGGGCCGCGTCTACGTCGCCGTCCTGATCACCACAGCCGTAGTCATTTCGGCGTTATGGCTCTTCTCAAAGGCGTTTCAATAGAAGTTATCAACTCCCGGCTCCTGCTTTTCGGCTGACCGCTGAGAGCTGAAAGCTGACCGCCCCTTATGAAACTACTCGACTGGCTGGTCGTCGCCGCTTACCTCATCTACATCGTCTACGACGGCCTGAGGCTGACGAAGAAGAGCAACGAAGTCGAAGGCTACTTTCTGGCCAACCGCAGCCTGCCCTGGTGGGCGGTCGGGCTGTCGGTGATGGCGACGCAGCTTTCCGCCATCACGCTCGTCGGCACGACGGGGCAGGCGTATGCGGACGGGATGCGGTTCATCCAGTTTTACTTCGGCCTGCCGCTCGCGATGGTCGTGCTGTGCGTGACGACGGTCCCCTTCTTTTACCGCGCGAAGGTTTATACGGCTTACGAATATCTGGAACGGCGCTTTGACGCGAAGACGCGCGCGCTGGCGAGCTTCTGCTTTCTGATCTCGCGCGGGCTCTCGTGCGGGGTGATCATCGCCGCGCCGTCGGTGATTCTGTCAATCGTGCTGGGGTGGAATGAACTGACGACGATTCTGGTGATGGGGCTTTCGACGACGCTCTACACGATGTTCGGCGGCGTGCAGGCGGTGACGTGGACGGACGTCAAGCAGATGATCGTCATCTTCGCCGGGATGTTCGTCTGCCTGTTCATCATCATCGGCCAGTTCCCGGCTGAAGTTTCAATCGGCGATGCGCTGAAAGTGGCGGGCGCGGCAGGGCGACTAAAAACAGTAGACACGAGCTTCAATGTGAACGAGACCTACACGCTCTGGTCGGGGCTGATCGGCGGGATGTTTCTGGCGATGTCTTACTTCGGCTGCGATCAGAGTCAGGTGCAGCGCTTCCTGACGGCGCGCTCGGTCAGCCAGGGCCGCACCTCGCTGCTCATGAGCGCGTTCGTCAAAATCCCGATGCAGTTCGTGATCCTGTTCATCGGCATCATGGTCTTTGTGTTTTACCAGTTCCAGAAGCCGCCGATGATCTTCAATCAGGTCGCGGCGGCGCAGATCGAGCGGAGCGCGTACAAAGCCGACTACGAGGTGTTACAGGCCGAATACGATCTGGCTTTCGGCGCCCGGGAGCGCGCAGCGATTGAGCTATCCAGGGTCAGCAGCGACAGCAACTCGGCAATCCTCCTGCGGCAGAACTACGTTGCGGCCAACAACGCACTCAATGACGTCCGCAAACGCGGAATCGAGCTGGTGAAAAAAGCCACCGGCAGCGCGAATTTCACCGACGTCAATTACGTCTTCCCGACTTTCGTGACGAAGTATATGCCCGCCGGGGTGGTCGGGCTGATCATCGCCGCGATCTTTGCCGCCGCGATGTCTTCGATCTCGGCCGAGCTGAGCGCGCTCTCGACGGCGACGGTGATTGATTTTTACCGCCGCCACATTCGCCCCGAAGCCCCGGACAGCAACTACCTGATGGTCGCGAAATTCGCGACGGGCTTCTGGGGCCTCTTCGCCTGCGCGGTGGCGACTTATGCCGCGCAGCTCGGCTCACTGATCGAAGTCGTCAACCGGTTCGGCTCATTTTTTTACGGGTCGCTGCTCGGCGTCTTCGTGCTGGCCATCGGGACCAGGCGCGCGACCGGGCGCGGGGCGTTCTGGGGGCTGCTCGCCGGGCTGGCCTCAGTGTGGCTGGTCAGCTTCCGTTATCCGAAAGTCAGCTTCCTCTGGTACAACCTGCTCGGCTGCGTGATCGCGGTCATGGTCGGGATGCTGCTGAGCCTGACGGACAAGCCGCGCGCCTGAGGTTTGCGAATTTGCTCGGAAACGGCGAAAATCTCCCACTCTGAATCAACCACACACTCGGGAGACATTAGAAGCCTGATGAAACAGACTGCCATTCTCGCGCTGGAAGACGGACGGACATTTCGCGGGCGCGCCTGGGGCGCTCGCGGCGAAAGCACGGGCGAGATCGTTTTCAACACCTCGATGACCGGTTATCAGGAGATCCTGACTGACCCGTCTTACGCCGGGCAGATCGTGACGATGACTTACCCGGAGATCGGCAATTACGGCGTCAACCCGGAAGACGTCGAATCGCGCCGCCCGTTCGTCGAAGGCTTCGTCGTGCGCGAGTATTCAGAGATCAGCTCGAACTGGCGCGCCTCAATGACGCTTGATGAATACCTCAAGCGCTACGGCATCGTCGGCATTTCTGAAATTGATACGCGCGCGCTCGTGCGCCACATCCGCGAAAAGGGCGCGATGCGGGCGTGCATTTCCTCGATTGATCTGGATGAACAGAGCGTGATCGCCAAAGCCAAAGCCGCGCCGGAGATGATCGGGCGCAATCTGGTGGATGAAGTCACCTGCGGCGACAGTTACGAGTGGTCGGAAAGGATTGACCGCCAGGCCGGTGAAAGAATCCAGCGCCCCGCTCCCGGCGACGTACCTGACACGATCCGACCCGTGGCGGCGCTCGGCTCGCCTGACCCGGACGAACTCAATGAGGGTGAGCCCTTCCACGTCGTCGCTTACGATTTCGGCATCAAGCATTACATCCTGCGTTATCTGGCGGCGCTCGGCTGTCGCATCACCGTCGTCCCGGCGCGGACTTCGGCCGATGACGTGCTGGCGATGGCCCCTGACGGCATCTTTCTCTCGAACGGCCCCGGCGACCCGGCGGCCTTGGAACCTATCGTCAACGAGGTGAAAAAGCTGATCGGGGCCGCGCCGATGTTTGGCATCTGCCTTGGCCACCAGATCGTCGGGCACGCCTTCGGCGGCCGGACCTTCAAGCTGAAATTCGGCCACCGCGGCGGCAACCAGCCGATCAAAAATGTGCGCACCGGCAGGATCGAGATCGCCTCGCATAACCACGGCTTCGCGGTTGACCCGCAGAGCCTTAATGAGAACGAGATTGAGTTCACGCACTGGAATATTAATGATGACACGCTCGCCGGGCTGCGTCATCGCACTTTGCCCGTCTTTTCAGTACAATATCACCCCGAAGCGGGCCCCGGGCCGCACGACGCGACTTACCTCTTCCACGAGTTCATCGCGCAGATGCGTGAACACCGGGCCAACCTGAAACGGATTGTTCAGGTCAAAAGCTGATCGCCGGTAATAGATACGCCCCCCGGATTGCTAGGTCATAGTGGGAGCAAAAATGGTTCCGGGTGCCAGTCTGTGTCCTCAGACAGTCTGCATTCCAAAGTACCTGACCCAATCAGGGGATTCGCGAGTTGTATGCAGACACAGAAGCATTCTCAACGGTCGGCATCTCCGAATGGAATGATCAAGCCATTCGCCCACTCCATCGGCCCGTCAGCTGATAACCGGGCTTCGGGAAGGATCAAAACTGAAGTAATCAGACTCTTCCCGGCTGAAGTATCTGAAGTTTCCGCCGCGCCACGCCCTCCCGCCCGGCGCACCCGGTTCAAATCCCTGACCATTCTTCCGCTCACCGCCCTGATGGTACTCGTCGTCGGGATGCCGGGCGTCAAAGAGAGCGTGATGGCCCCCGCGACAGACGCAACGAGCCTGACGGTGGCGAATTCCCAACTGGAAGCCGCACCTTCGATCCCGCCGCTCAAACGATGGTCACGGATGGCGGCGGATGAGCAGACTGCTTTCGTGACTGAGCAGGCGCAGCGCATTTCGGCGATGCTCGGGGAAAACCCTCACCCGTTCAGCCGCGCTGCCGTGCAGGCGATCAGAGATTATGTTGATTCTTACGCCCGGCGCTCGGGCAGTGCTTCTGAAGCCCCTTGGGAAGAAGGGCTGCGCCGGGTCTTCGACCGTGCCGGCAGGCACGCGCCGACAATCGTCCGCGCCTTCAGGGATCGGCGCGTCCCCGCGATCATTGGTCTTTACCTGCCGATGATCGAATCCGAGTACCGGACCTGTCTGGAAAGCCCGTACGGGGCCAAGGGCCTGTTCCAGTTCATGCCGGGCAGCGCGCGGATTTACGGGGTGGCGGCGAAGGATTTGTGCGACATCGAAAAGATGGCCCCGGCGGCAGCGCAATATGTCGCGGATCGGATGACAGAGTTCGGCTCGGATTCAAAAAGCATGACGCTCGTGCTGCTCAGCTTCAACCGCAGCCCCGCCGCCGTCCGGCGCGACCTGATCCAATTGCGCCAGCAGAACCCCGATCTTGAGCGCAGCTTCTGGATGCTCTTTGACCACGCCGACAAGCTGGACAGCTATTTCAAACAGGAGAGCCGCAATTACGTGCCGAAGTTTTTCGCGGCGGTAATAGTGGGAGAAAACCCGGAGACGTTTGATCTGCGAATGATGCCACTCTCGGCCCAGGGGGAGTGAGGTTTATTGAATTGCGCTGACCGAATCTGCGTTACCGAAAAGCGCCGCGCACGAAATCAGCCACCGAATCGAAGTAAGCTTTGCCCCCCACGCCATTCACCCAGTGCCCGCCGTTGGGAACGATGATCAGTTTTTTGGGCTCGCGGGCGGCGGCGTAAAGTTTATGGCCCTGCTCAATCGGGATGACCTCATCATTCGTGCCGTGCGTCACCAGCACCGGGCAATTCACCTTCGCCAGCTTGCGCGCCGATTCAAAGCGATTTTTCCCGAGCCAGTGCAACCAGCGCGGCAGCCATGGGACGGTTACGTCGGCCATCTCGCTGGCCGAACTGAGTCCTGATTCCACGACGAGCGCCGCGCACTGCCGCCGCGAGGCCACATCAACCGCGACGGTCGTCCCCAGCGACTGGCCGTAAATCGTCAGTCGCTCCGGGTTCACGCCGCGCGTCTTCGTCAGGTAGTCGTAAGCCGCATCGCCGTCGGCATAAAGCCCCCACTCATCCGACAGTTCGCCTTCACTGCGCCCGTAGCCGCGATAATCGAAGATCAGCACCTCGAGCCCGCGCTCGGCCAGTCGCCCGGCCAGACTACTCACGTTTGTCAGGTTGCCGCCGTTGCCGTGACAGAACATCACTGTGCCAATGGTCGGCTGATTCTGCGGACGGATCAACCAGCCGTTCAGCTTCGCGCCATTCTTCCCGTCGAACCAGACATCTTCCGCGCCTGCCGGCAGTTTCCACTCCGGCCCCGGGGCGTAGTTCACCGGATGATAGGTCACTGCTGTCTCAACCTGGCGCAGGCTGAAAAAGAAGAGCGCGCAGAAGACCGGCAGGTAAATGCCAAAGCGTGCGGTGCGCGGTAGTCCGAAGAAACCGTTTTTTTTCTCGTCGGGGTTGTTAAGATTGATCATCTCTCAAACAGGTCTGCAATCATCGGCTGACAGGCGCCACATAATCGGCCAGGTACTGGCACAGCTTGTCGCGATGCTCTTTGCGGTACGCTTCATAATCCTGCGCGATTCCGGCATCGGGCATGGCGATCAGGACGTAGGCTTCAATCAACCCGGCCCGGTGCAATTTTAGCAGATTGGCGAGCGAAACGGTGAGCGCCTGCTCTTTTACTTCACCATCCTTCATCCTGTCGAGCAGCGTCTGGGCAGCCAGCCGCAGCGACTCGGCCTCTTCGCGCAGGCTGTGCCGGTACGCTTTCTCATTCGGATAGGCTTCCCTGAATTTCTTTTCGCCCATCCACACGGCGCGGCTCAGGCTGTAGCTCAGCCAGGCGAACGAGCCGTCTTTCTTGTCATTATCCCCGGCAATGACGTTGAGGTTGATCGTGGTTTTATCCTTCTCGCCGCGCTTGACTGAAGCGGGAATTTCGATGCGCGGGTTGGCAAGCTGGACCTTGCTGACCTGCCCCCACTGAATCAGGCCCATCCACGAGCGGCGGTCATAGGGCTCCGCAATCACCGCGTCCATGAACTTGCCCCGCGCCTCGTCCGGCTTCCCGGCCTTCATCAGACAATCTCCCCAGTAACGATAAGCCGTCTCGCGGTCGGGGTTGATGGCGATGGCCCTGGCAAACCACGCGCCGGCCAGATCGTATTTACCCTGCTTGTAATAAACGTTGCCGGTGAAGAGCGCCGCTTCATAACTCTTCGGGTCGAGTTTCAGCGCCTTTTCATAAAGCTCCAGCGCCCTCGCGAAATTGCCGTTGACGAAAGCGGCTTCGGCTTCATGAAGCGCTTCATTAACTTCCTTGCGTTCGGAAAAGCCGGGCGGGTCCTCGCCACTCGGCGGGAGGGATTCGAGAATCGTCTGGATGAGGTCGCTGTCAATCCCCTGCTCCTTCGCCCGCAGTGCCAGTTCGCGTGCCCGCAGTCGCGCCTGTTTGCGCGCCGTCGCATCATCCAGAGTCTGCACGTTCATGAGGGTCGCCGCCGCCAGCGCCTCCAGCACAATCAGATCCTTCGGATTGACCGTATGCAGCTTATCCAGCAGCGGTAAAGCTTCGATCATTTTGTCCTGCTGGACGAGCGACATCGCGCGGGCGCGCCGGCTCATGTAATTTTCCATCTCCTGCGCTGGCGCCGGCAGGGACAGGCCGAGCAGCAGCCCGCAAATCAGCCCCATTCTTACGCAAAGACCATCTGCAACTTTCATCTCATTACCTCCCGAAGCAGAATCCGGGCCGAACACTCCGCGGACTGCGCGGAATCATTTGCTGCCGGCCGTGACGAACTCCACCAGATACTGTCGCAGTTTGTCGCGATGATCCCGGCGGTAAGCTTCATAATCCCGCACGACCCCCGCGTCAGGCTTCGCCAGCAGCACGAACGCTTCGAGCAATCCGGCCTTGTTCAGTTTGAGCAGGTTGGCCAGCGAAACGTCCAGTGACTTTTCCTTCAGCTTGCCGTCCTTCAGGCTTGCCGACGCAAGGTCGGCGACGGTTTTCAGGGCTTCGACTTCTTCGCGCAGGCTGTGACGATACTTCTTCTCGTTCGGATATTCCTTCGCGAACTTCTCATTAATCCAGAGCGCGCGGGTGATCCCGTAACCCAGCCAGGCATCCGAGCCGTCGTTTTTGCCCAGCATGTTGATGTCGAGAGTGAGGGTCGTCTTGTCCTTATCGGCGCTGACCGAGCTGGCCGTTTCGACGCGCGGATGAGAGAGCTGGACTTTGTATTTCTGGCCCCACTTGATCAGGCCCGACCAGGGCAGACGGCTGTAAGGTTCGGCCACCACGGCCTCGATAAATTTCGCGCGCGCTTCTTCCCTTTTGTCTTTTTCCAGCAGCGCGTCGCCCCAGTAACGGTAAGCCGTCTCGCGATCCGGGTCTATTTCAACGGCCTTCGCAAACCACTCGCCGGCCTTGTCCATCTTCCCGTCCTTGAAATAAACGTCGCCGGAAAAGAGCGCGGCTTCATACTGCTTCGGATTAAGCTCCAGCGCTTTCGCGTAGGCGGCCAGAGCTTTCTTCGCGTCTCCGCTGGCAAAAGCCGCTTCGCCATCGCGCATGGCCTCTTCAACGGCCTTGTTAGTGGAAAACTTTCCATCGTCTCCGCCGTCGGGCGGGATCGAATCGAGGATAAAATCAATCGTGTTGTTCTTCCCGCCCATCTCCTTCATTTTCTCGGCCAGCCCGCGGGCGCGCAGCCGCGCCTGTTTTCTCGCTTCAGGGTCCTTAACTCCGGCTGAAAAGTAGAAGCTGCCAATCATCAGGCGCGCCATCACTTCAACATCGGACGGATTCGCGGCGTACAACTTTTCCAGAATCGGCAACGACTCGCCGAGCTTTTTCTGCTCAAGCAGATCAAAGGCGCGCTTGCGTTCAGCGTCATAATCAAACTTGTCCTGCGCGAAAGTGCCGGGCAGGGCGCCCAGTGCCAGCGCGCACACCACGGCAACGCTCAAAACCGTGCGGCGCAGGCGTGATGAAAGACGGGCAGACGAAAACAGATTGCGGGGAGTGAAGGCAAAGCGGTCAGCAGTGTGCATGATTTTCCTCCGGCTGAAGAACGGGTGTGATGAAATTCTTTGCGGAAAAATTCGAGGTATTCTCCGGCTGCGCCGGCAGCATAACACAAAAAGGGCGCAGAGCCCTGAAAAACCCCGCGCCCTTTGACCACGACCTGATCCGAAATGTTCCCGCCGCTGGCTCAAAATCGTCTGTGCCCCGGCGTCAGCTATGGATCCTGCCTCCAGGGGCGATTTGCAACACTGCTACCAGAGCCGCGTCACCGGGTAATCATCAAATGCGGCATCAGCGCTGACGACTGGAATCTGCTCGACCATCCCCTGTGCGATGATCAGCCGGTCGAAAGGGTCGCGGTGATGAAACGGCAATGACGTTAACGGCGCGACGTGCCGGGGTTCGATTGAGAGAATGTGAAACTGATTGGTCGCAACCTCCCGTTCAATGAAGTCCGCCAGCGGTTCTGCCAATGAATACTTGCCGATGCTGATTTTGATGGCTATTTCCCAGTAGCTGGCCGGACTGATTTCGATTTCGTTGTTCGGATCGGCGATCAGGCCTCTGGCCGTTGCACTCAGTTGCTGGTCGTTCAGGATGAACCACAGGAAGGCGTGCGTGTCCAGCAGCAGCCTCATGGCATGTACTCCCTGAAGTCCGCAAGGTGTTCATCGTCCTCGGCGTGAATGACAAGCCTGCCCTGAGCGCTGCCTGGCCGACGTGGATGACGGGCAGGCAGGTGCTGACCAATCAGCTTCGCCACCGGCTGTTCGTTTTGCACAATCAGCACTTCCTGGCCGGGAACCAGTCCCGCAATCAGTTCGGGCAGGTGGGCCTGCGCTTCTTCAATCGTGATCGTTTCAGACATAGCTCGCTCCCTCCATTTCTGGCCCAAACATATTTGGAACACAATGACATCGGATCAGGGATTGGAGTCATCATCAAAACCATCGTGTGAGGGATGAGAGCCGTACCTTCCCTGCTCTCTATACGCATGAGCATATGGTCTTGTGTAATCCAGCTTTCTTTCGGCCCTATCTGGATAAGGGTCTCTCTCATATTCCAGGTTCTTATCATCAAATGCAACTTTTTCATGGGCTATGACCATGTGTTCTTTGAAATGCTTACCGTTAACCAGCGAGCGGCACTGTGGGCATAGCACTTTATCAGCGCGAGTTTTTTGATTATTGACCTTTGCTTTTTTCCGTTTCTTCAGCCCTTGTTGTGACGGATGAGGATGGGAGGCAGACTGAACTTTCGGCGCATTGCATTTTCGACAATAAAAATCCCAGTCGTGCGAACGATTGAGTCCTTTGAAATAATCATTGATGGCTAAGACAAAACTATAATCCTCAACCCCACATTCCAAGTGATGTTTGGCCGGGCAGGTAAATCTTATGATAGTTGGCTTGTCTGCGGTCTTAGGCTGAAAGCTGATTTGCATAACATGCATTGAGTACAGAGTGTCATTACAGCTCGGCGGCAGCTTTATCTCAGGCACATTGATCGGGCAAAGTTTGGCTGGCAAATCCTTTTTTACCTTCCGCGACCGCGCTTCATTTTGCTTATTTCGCCACACTATTAGCTGCACATCCATCTCTGTCTGTGACAGCCCAGTTTGTTGCCACTCCCTTATCTGCTCTTGCTCCTCTCGCTGCATCTGCTCATTTAGCTGCTGGATGTAAGGCCTTCTCCATTCTCGCAATGCAGCTTGACGCTCAAACTCGAATCGAGCCCGCTCGGCCTTCAGTGCTGCCTGCGTTCTCTTGTGGCTGCGAATGACACCTTCCTTCTCCAAGAAGGCAATAAACATGTGAAGCTTTTGACGCTTTTCTTCTAACTCACGCTTGATCTCACTGTCTCTCTCAGAGGAGATTGAAAATGGCTGATGCAATTCCCTTTGAATTTGTATCTCTTCCTTGAGAGGTTCCACTGTGCCATTAGGATGATGAATCCATGCCATAGTTATCACCTCCTGAAAATACGCGCCGTAAAAATAACAGGCCATACACGCGGTTGAAAACTACTCTAACGAACCGCCGTCTGCCCGTTCGGCTTCAGCCACTGATCAAACCAGTCCAGCACTGTCCTGTGCCACAGTTCGCTGTTCTGCGGTTTCAGCACCCAGTGGCCTTCGTCGGGGAAGTAGAGCAGCTTTGACGGGACGCCGCGGCGCTGCAAGGTCGAGAACAGTTGCAGCCCTTCGCCCACCGGCACGCGGTAATCAAGCTCGCCGTGGACGACGAGCGTCGGCGTCTTGAAGTTCTTTGCATAAACGTGCGGAGAGAACTTCTCATACGTCCCCGGGTTGTCCCAGGGCGTGCCTTTCCAGTCCCACTCCTGGAACCAAAGTTCTTCGGTGGCATACATGCTGACCGCGTTGTAGACGCTCGCGTGCGCGACCAGCGCCTTGAAGCGATCCGTGTGCCCGTTGATCCAGTTGATCATGTAACCTCCGTACGAGCCGCCCGCCGCGCCGAGACGGTTCGGGTCAACATAACCCTGCCCGAGCATGTAATCCACGCCCTTCATCAGGTCTTCGTAAACCGCGCCGCCCCAGTCGCCACTGATCTGTTCGGTGAAGGCCTGACCGTATCCGGTCGAGCCGTGCGGGTTGATCATCACCGCGACGTAACCGCGCGCCGCGAACATTTGCGGATTCCAGCGGTAGCTCCACGCGTCGAGCCACGCGCTCTGCGGGCCGCCGTGAATGAGCAGGATCATTGGATATTTTTTCGATTTGTCGAAGTTCGGCGGCTTGACGATGAAGCCGTGAATCATCGAAGGCCGGCCGCGACCGATGTCTGTTGAGGCTTTAATCGGCCCCATCCTGGCCGTCCGAACGACGGGCGTTCTGGCTCCCGCAAACTCGAAATCTTCGGGCGGGCTGAGGTCGAGTTGCGCGAGCAGGTCCGCATTCGTCTTCGTCAACTGTGTGGCGCCGGAACCATCCGGGTTTGCCTTGAAGACTTCATTGGGCGCAGTCAGGCTGGTGCGCGTGAAAGCAATCACTTTGCCGTCGGCTGAAACCGTCACTCCGGTATTCGAGCCGTCATTGATCAGGCGTTTGAATTTGTCGCCGTTCAGGTAAGCCGCCCACAACGCATCGCGCCCGCGATCCTGCCCCGTCAGGATCAGGGCGCTGCTGTCGGGCAGCCAGACGAGGTCCTCGACCCAGCGGTCAAAGCCGGCGGAAAGTTCCCGCGACGTTCCGGCCCTGCGGTCATAAAGCATCAGCCGGAAGCGGTCAGATTCATAACCGTTACGCGCCTGTGAGCGATAAGCGATCCACTTTCCGTCAGGTGAGTAGCGCGGAGTGGTGTCGGAACCCGGATTGCCGCCAGTGATGCGCTTCGGTTCGCCGCCGTCAACCGGGACGATGAACAGGTCGTTGTTGGTGCTGGTGGCTTCGACCTTGTCGGTGTTGCGCGTGAAGACGATCTCTTTTGAATCGGGAGAGAAATCAAAGGCCGTCGGGTCGCCGAGCGAAAACGGCGGCACGTCGTAATCGCCCGGCGTCAGGTCGCGCGGCTCGCCGCCGTCAACCGGGATTACGAACAGGTGCGAACGTTTGCCGCGTTTGAATTCAGTCCAGTGGCGAAAGAGCAGGCGGTCGGCGATCACGGCTTTGACTTTGCTCTTTTCGGCGGCGGCGCTTTTTTCGGCGACGCATTTCAGGTCTCTGCATTCGGGATAGACGTCGGTGACGAAGGCCAGCATCTTTCCGTCACGCGACCAGATGAATTCGCTGACGCCTTCGGGGACGTCGGTGACTTTGCGCGCGTTCGTGCCGTCGGCCTGAGCGACGTAAATCTGCGGCGCGCCGCCGCGTGACGAGAGAAAGGCGATGCGGCTGCCGTCAGGAGACCAGCGCGGCGTGTCGTCGTTTTTGTCTGAAGCGATTAACTGCTGCGGCGCACCGCCGGCAGTCGGAACGACGTGGATGCTGCGCTTGCCTTTGTTCTCTTCCTTGTTGATGACGTTGACGACGTAGGCGACCTGCCTAGCGTCGGGCGAAATCTGCGCGTCGGCCACGCGCTTCATCCCGATCAGATCATCGAAAGCCATCGGGCGGCGTGATTGTGCCTGCGACACTGAAACGGTGGCGACGATGACCAGCAGACATGATAATTTTTTGAAATACAGCTTCATAAACCCTCCTCAGTAAATGTAACGCGATTTACCGGATCGCGCCACACCCCCTTCATTTCTGCGTGCTGCCGGCTGCGGCTTTGGCCGCCTCTCCGGGCTGACGCTTGTGCGCGTCGAACCAGTCGAATATGTCTTTCATCGCGGGCACGGCGACGTCGGTGTGATTGCCGCCCGGCACTTCGATGTATTTGATTTTGATCCCCAGTTCCTGCCCCGCCTTCACCATCTCGCGGGACCGCTGGACGGGCACAGTCGGATCCTTATCGCCATGCACCACGATTTCGGGAACGTGTGTGATCTGACCAAGGGCCTTCGGATTCCCGCCGCCAGCAATCGGGGCAATCGCGGCAAAGAGTTCAGGGTGCTTGATAGCGATAGACCACGTGCCGTAACCGCCCATTGAATGCCCGGTCAGGTAAATGCGGTCCTCGTCAATTTTGTAATCGCGCCGCATCGCGGCAATGACGTCAAGGACATCGCGCTCGGCATCGCCCTGGTACATCGAAGCCGGGCCGCGCCCTTTCGGACAGACGACGATGTAGCCGCGCGCTTCGGCCTCGCGTTTGATGACGCCGTTGTCATAGCCTGTGAAATACGAATTCTCATCGCCGCCCATCCCGTGCAACGCCACGACGAGCGGGGCCGGCTTTGCCGCGTCGTATTTCGACGGCACGTAAACGCGGTAAGGCTCAAGCTGCTGATCAACCGTCGAGCGATACGCCCAGCGGAAATCACCACGCAGGGCACGCAGCGGATTTTCGCCCTTCGCAATCTGCTCAAGCAGGGAGGAGGCAAAGCTCAGCTCCTTTCTGAAGTCCTGTCGTTCGATGGCGAGTTGCCCGGCGTTGGCCAGATCAATCATCCCGGCCTGATACTCGACCGCCGCCAGCGCCCGCAGCAGTTCAGGCTGATTGCGTTTCTCAAGCCCGGCGGCCAGTCCGGCGGCACGCGCTTTGATGGCCTGCTGATCCTTGACGAGCCCGCGGGCAAGGCGGATCAATGACGTTTTGATGATCGGCTCGCCTTCGGCGGGCAGGAGATTGAGTGCGAGTTGATAGTCGCCGTCTTCAAGCCCGGGCAGCGCAGCCTCAATGGCGAGCGGCTGGCCGGTGAAATCGCCGGCGACTTCGCCGAGGCGTCTGAGTTCTTTCGCGGCCCGCGGGTCTTTGCTCTTCGCCGGCGCAATCGTGACCGTAGGGGTGAGTTTGCCGGCGAGCGGCTCTTCGAGCGCGAACAACTGAGTCACTTTGAGATGAATGACATCGCCGGGGTCGAGAATTACGCGATCAGATTTCAATTGCAGCGCCGTCCCCAGCGCGCGCGCGGGCGTCCAGGGCTGATTCCGCATCACCGCCATCGCGTGATACATGTGGCCCATCGCTTCGCCATATCTGCCGGCCTGATTGGCTGCCCTCGCCAGGTTTTCCAGACGCGCGACTTCCTTCTTCTGGTCGTCGCTCAAAGTGACGCTGTTTTTCAGCGTATTGAAGCCGACCGAAAGGCGCAGCACCTGACTGGCATCCTGAGCGAATGCCTGAATGGAAATGACCGCAAAAAGAGTGAGCAGTGTCGCGACGAGGCGATGAAGCATCGGTTTTCGCATGGGCGTTTTCCTCTGGATGTGTGGTTGATGACCGGGGTCGTGGTTACATAACTTTTCCCCGGACCATTTTGTGAGACTGACGGCGCAGTGTAAAGGAAGGAAAGACCGTGGCCCCGGCCTATTGCCCGGTCGAGCCGAAGCCGCCGGCGCCGCGCGGGGTGCCGCTCAACTCCTCGGACCAGGCGTAATCGCAGAGCGCGATGCGTTCGATGATCAGCTGGGCAATGCGCGTGCCGGCATCAAAACTGACTGGCTTGTGGCCCAGGTTGACGAGCAGAACCTGCAACTCCCCGCGGTATGAACTGTCAACGACGCCCGCCATCGTGTGAATGCCGAGGCGCACGGCGAGGCCCGAACGCGGGGCCACGCGCCCGTAATACCCCGGCGGGATTTCCAGCGCGAGCCCCGTCGGCACGAGCCGGCGCTCGCCCGGCGCGAGGGTGAACTGATCAAGGCAGAACAAATCCGCTCCGGCGTCAAAGTCGGAAGCCCGCACCGGCAGCCGCGCGCCTTCGTGCAACTTCTTCACTCTGACAGTGGCGATCTGCATTTCCTGTTCACTGTTCATAAATTCGGGCCGGCGATTGATGTCACGTTTTCGCTGACTGAAGGCAACTGATCACTGACTGCTGTATTCCTGTTCGGAAGCCTGATGACGAACTCGCAGCCCTGACCGACTTCGCTCGTGACGTAAGCTTCGCCGCCGTGCGCGCGCGCGAGGTGCTTGACGATGGCGAGGCCGAGTCCCGTGCCGCCCAGGTCGCGTGACCGCGCCTTGTCCACGCGGTAGAAGCGCTCGAAGACGCGCGGCAGGTGTTCGGGCGGGATCCCCGGGCCGGTGTCGCGGACGCGCACCACGGTCTGGGTCTGGCCGTCGGCTTCACTTTCGGCGTCGGCGCTGACGGTGACCTCCCCCCCGGGCCGGTTGAATTTGATCGCGTTGTCCACCAGGTTGGTCAGGATTTGTTCGAGGCGGCGATGGTCGGCGGTGACCAGGCAGGATTCGGGGACCTGATTGCGGAGCGCAACCCGATGTTTTTCGCTGCGCGGACGTAAGCCGCTGAAGACCTCGTCAACCACTTCGCGCAACGGCAGCCGCTCGAAATTCAACCGCACTGCCCCGGATTCAATCGTCGAGAGTTCCGAAATGTCGTTGACGAGATTGCGCATGCGCTCGGCGTTGCGCTGAATGGTCGTCAGGAAGCGCAGCGAGTTTTCGGCATCATCAATCCCGCCGTCAATCAGCGTCTCGGTGTAGGCCGCAATCGAAGCCAGCGGCGTGCGCAGTTCGTGCGAGACGTTGGTCAGGAATTCCTGGCGGATGCGCTCCAGTTTTTCCAGTTGCGTGATGTCAATGAAGGCCCCGACCACGCCGTCCACCCGGGCGCCGTCAAACCGCAGCGGGGCCGTGTGCAGGCGCAGGACGCGGCGGCCGAGTCCGAACTGCAATTCGACGCGGGCTTCGGCGCGATCCGCCGTCAGGAGTACTCTGGTGAAGGCGTCATTGATCTGCGGATTAAAGCTGATGTCCGTCAGCAGTCTGGCTGCGCGATGGCCGATGCCCAGCAGCCGGCGCGCCGCGTCGTTGATCAGCAGCACGCGCTCCTCGCGGTCAATGATCACGAGGCCCTCGTCAACCGAGGCGAGGACTGATTGCAGCAGCTTGCTCCCGCGCTCGGCTGAGCCGAGGGCTTCGCGCAATCTTTCGTTGCCGCTCCGCTGCTCGCTCAGCAGCTTTGCCTGCCGCCGGATCACATGGCGGGCGGTCACGGCGGTAATCGCGCCGGCCACCATCGTCGAGACGACGTGCGAAGTGGTGAGGCTCATGCCCGGGAAGAAAAATGTCTTCGCCCATTCGTACAGGGCGAAGGCCACTACCATCACCATCGTCGCCAGAATGACCTGCCGTGTTTCCCGCATGATTATTTCGGATGCAGCCCCCGGGCGGGCCCGGATCAGACGACATGGCGCAGGGCTGAAATGACGTAGTAAATAAGTGCGGCAATGCCCGCCGCCGCCGGGATCGTAATCACCCAGGCCCAGACGATACGACCCGCGACGCCCCAGCGCACGGCTGAGAGCCGCTGTGTTGAGCCGACCCCGACAATTGCCCCGGTAATCGTGTGCGTGGTCGAGACGGGGATTCCCAGGTAGGTCATTAGCAGAATCGTCAGCCCGCCACCGGTCTCGGCGCAAAACCCCCCGACCGGTTTGAGCTTGGTGATTTTCGACCCCATCGTCCTGACAATGCGCCAGCCGCCGGAAAGCGTCCCCAGACTGATCGCGCTGTAAGCCCCGATTACCACCCACCACGGGATGTCGTTGTTCTTCGGGTCGTGATACCCGCCGATGACCAGCGCCGCCAGAATAATGCCCATGGTCTTCTGCGCGTCGTTGCTGCCATGCGAAAGGCTGAAGAGCGAGGAGGAGAAAAGCTGCCCCCAGCGGAAATATTTATCCACCCGCGACGGGGATGTGCGTCGAAAGATCCAGAAGACCGCCACCATCAGCAGCAGCCCGAGCAGCAGCCCGAGCAGCGGCGACATGACGATTGCCGAAAGCGTCCCGGCCCAGCCTTCAGGCCACTTCTTCCAGATCAGCACGCCGAGGCCGGACTTCGCGACCGCGGCCCCGGCGTAGCCGCCGACGAGCGCATGCGACGAGCTGGTCGGCAGCCCCAGATACCAGGTGATGAGGTTCCAGCTGACGGCGCCCACCAGCCCCGCCAGAATGACCCATTCATTCACCTGGTTGAGGTCAACCAGCCCCTTGCCGACGGTCCTCGCCACCTGAGTCCCCAGCCCGAAAGCGGCGAAGTTGAAGAAGGCGGCCAGCGCGACCGCCTTGCCCGGTGAGAGGACGCGGGTGGAAACGACCGTGGCGATGGAATTGGCGGCGTCATGAAATCCATTGGTGTAATCGAAGACGAGCGCAACGACGACGATCAACAAGGTAAGCGTGAACGGGGTGGACATTATCACCTCTTGAATCAGTGTCGGGGATCAATGGGTGGAGAGGTGGCGGGGCGAAGCGGGTTCCGCCATGTCTCAGGCCGTCTCCGGACTCAGGCATTTTTAAGGACGATCGCCTCCAGCACGTTGGCGACGTCTTCGCATTTATCAATGCTGCGTTCGAGCGTCTCGTAGAGTTCCTTCCATTTGAGCAGCCGGATCGGGTCGGTCTCTTCGCTGAAGAGTTGCTCGACCGCCGCGTGGTGCAACGCGTCGCCCTCATTTTCGAGCGTGTGGATCGCGATGCACTGCTGCAGCACCTTGCCGTCGCCCCGGCCGAGCGAGATCACGGCATTTTCCACCTCAGCCGTCAGCCGCACCACCACGTCGGTCAGCTGGATGACCTGCGGGGTTGACTGCTCGACGCGGTAGAGGACGACCCGGCGCGACGCGTACTCGATGTAATCAATCACGTCGTCGAGCTGGCTGGCGAGTGCGTGAATGTCCTCGCGGTCAATCGGCGTGATGAAAGTCTGGTTGAGTTTGCGGATGATGTCGTGCGTGATCTCGTCGCACTTATGCTCGACCTGCTTGATCTGGTCGGCGTACTTCCCGCGGTTCTCGAAATCCTCAAAGAGTTTTTTGAGCAGCGACGCGCCTTCCCTGATGTGCGCCGCCATCTGGTTGAACAGGGCGAAATATTTCTCTTCTTTCGGCAGAAGACCAAACATCGGAGACTCCTGGTTTTGATGTGGATAAGTCCAGTTTCTGAGGGAGAGGAAGTATAGCTCATCCGGTGAACTAAATGAAAAGCCGGATGAATCAATTCAAATTTCAGACGGGGAGCTTACAACAGGCACGTTAAGTTTATCGGAAATCCGTCTTAATTCCATGTTAAGTCTCAACTCGCCAGCCGGCGCCGCATCCAGCGCAACGCGAGTTCAATCGTCACCACCGAGGCGACGATGAGGTACAGGACTTCCCAGAGCATGCGCCAGCCGACCTGCCCGATCATCAGATCACGCGTGACTTCGACGGCGCTCGTCACCGGGACGACGCGCGCCAGAATCTGCACGGCGTATGGCATGTTTTCCAACGGGAAGTAAGAGCCGGAAATCCAGAGGTAGGAAAAGACGACCGCGAAAAAGAAATTATAGTGGTCAATTTCATGAATCTGCGCCGTGGTGGCCAGCGCCAGCGCCGCCACCCAGAGCGCCCCGAGGGCGAGCGCCAGCGGGATCAGCGCACCGAGCGACGAAGAGACCGCGCCGAACGCCGCCAGCACCGCCAGCACGAACAGCCCATCGAGCGAGGCTTTCGACGCGCCCCACAGAATTTCACCCAAACCCAGGCTCTCCACCTCGACCGGCGTGCAAAGGATCGCGTCGAAGGTTGACTGGTAAATCATCCGGAAGTAGGAGCCGTAGGTGCATTCAAAAATCGCCCGCAGCAGGGCGCTGAAAGCGAGAATGCCCGCGCCGACGAAAGTCAGGTAAGGCACGCCCCGGACCCTGCCCGCGACCAGCGCGCCGACGCCCCAGCCGAACCCGATCACCGTGAAGAAAGGCTCGAACAACGGCGCGACCATTTCCGTGCGCCACAGCCGGACGTACACATCAAAGTTCCGCTGCCAGACGCGCGTCACATCACCAAAGTTGATCCGGGACAGTGCAATCATAAAGGCATCAATCAGACATCACCCCCGGCTCAGCGGATCTGCAACTGCACCCCCGGTGACGGCACACCGCCGGAATAAACCCGCAGCTCAGCCAGGCCGGGTTTCGTGTCTTCAGGCAGTCGGGCATCAACCTGCCACGAGCCGTGGTGCGCGACGAAGCCGACAAAAGCGGGCTCGAAAAAGCGCCCGCCGATCTGTAATCGCACGTTGCCCGTGCCGGCCTTTTCACCCAGCCCTTCGACGGTGATCTTCAGCAGCGATTTCGGCCCCTGGGCATAAATGTCCGTGCCGTAATCATCGCCGTTCCTGACGGTCACGATTCGCGGCCTGCCCGGCGGTGATGACTCCAGTTCGACCACGACCGGCGGCGAAGCTTCGCCCTCGTCCGGCCTGACCCTCACTTGCGCACTTCCGCCTGCTGCGTCTGGCAGAACGCCCGCCTCGATGTAAGTCAGGTGACCGGGCGACGGGCCGAACTGCGCTTTCAGCGCGGCTTCGTAATGCGGCCTCATCCTGCCGACGTAACGTGGCCTGACAGCCTGCCCGTTAAATTCAACGATCAGATTATTGGCATCCGCCTCCTCAGGCGCGAGGCCGGAAACGACCAGCGAAAGCCAGGCGTCATCTCCGCCCGTCGGAATCCGTCTGATCGCCGCATCGTCAGCACGGCCATAAAATTCGATCCGCGGTATGACCAGGGGTTGCCGGACTGCGGCCGGCACCAGTCTCTTGCGAAAGGTCGTCCAGCAGTAGCCCGTTTCGGCGCCGTAAATGCTGACGAGTTGCGCGCCCAGTTCGCGGGCGCACTGGCGAATATCGGCCTCCGCAAACGAAGCCCCGATCCAGGTGTCTTTCTCGACTTCCTCGTAAGCCGGCGCGGTCACGCCGTTGGTGTGAAATTTGATAATGCCGCCGGGTTTGAGGACGCGATAAGCGTCGCGGATGTTCGCGCGGATGACTTCCCTGCTCGGCACGTGCTGGAAGACGTAAACCGAAAAGACGATGTCGAAGTAATCGTCCGGCAGTCCGGCAAAATCCACACCGTTCGTTTCGCGGAAAGAAGTGTTCGGAAGGTTGCCCGACCGCTCCCGCGCCCGCCTGATCATCTCGCCCGAAACGTCGGTCGCGCAGACTTCGCCGAAGAGCGCGGCCAGATGCCTGGTCATCCGCCCGATGCCGCAGCCGACTTCGAGAAGCTTGAGCGTCTTCGGGTCGCGTCCCTGTGTCAGTAGCGTCAGTTCAGGCAGGACCCACTGCCGCATTTCGAACGCGCCCGTCTCATCGAACTCCGCGTCGGACTGCTCCTGCCTGACGGTGTTGATGAACCACTTCGCATTCTGCCGCGCGCGCTCGTCCCAGTCCCGTTTCATCGCGCGGGCGTCATCGTGTAATGCCCGCGGCTTTTCGCCTGTGTCATTCATACCGATATTTCAGGTCAGCCGGTCGCTCCCGGTCAGCCGCAGGAAGACGTCTTCCAGATTCGACGGGCGCAGGAAAGTTTCACAGTCATGATAAGCGTGAATCAGCGGCGCCAGTTGTTCGGCCGAAGGCGCGAAGTAAAAGTGCGTCGAGCCGCGCTTCTCGGCAATCAACTGCCCGACCTCCGGCAGCCGGTACAACTGCCGGCCGTTGCAGCCGCGCGCTTCGAGCGTGAAATGCGAGGCGTAGCGCGCGATCAGTTCGCGCGGCGTGCCGCCGACGAGAATCTTCCCGTCGTTGATGATCAGCAGCCGGTCGCACAATTTCTCCGCCTCGTCCATGTAATGCGTCGAGAGCAGGATCGTGAGGCCCTGCTGCCTGAGTTCGCGCAGCTTTTCCCAGATCGCATGCCGGACGTGCGGGTCGAGCCCGGTCGTCGGCTCATCGAGGATCAGGATCTGCGGCCGGTTGATCAGCCCGCGGGCGATCATCAGGCGGCGCTTCATCCCGCCCGAGAGCGTCTCGATCCTCGCGCCGCGTTTGTCGTCGAGTTCGACAAAGCTGATCAGCGCGTCGGCGCGCCGCTCGGCCTCATGGCGCGGGATGCGGAAGTAGCGGGCGTAAACGAGCAGGTTGTCGCGGACATTGAGGTCGGGGTCGAGGTTATTTTCCTGCGGGACGACGCCGACAATTGATTTGATCTCGCGCGGGTCGAGCGTGACGTCGAGCCCGCCCACCCGCAGCGTCCCCGCGGTCAGCGGCGTGCGGCAGTAAATCATCCGCATGGTGGTGGATTTGCCGGCGCCGTTCGGGCCGAGCATGCCGAACGCCTCGCCCTGAATGACGGCGAAGCTGACGCGGTCAACCGCGACCAGATCGCCATATCGCTTGAACAGATCACGCGCTTCGACGGCCAGCGGAGCGCGCGGCTCGTGACTACTCATAAAAACAGGAACCAGGGCGGGGCGCCCGGATGTGAGACTTCACTCCCGGAACCGGAACTTTTTTCGACTTTCTCCCGCCCCAGTCGCTCTAACCTGCCAGATGTCGGGGCCCCGGCAGATTCGCAACAATCAGTCAGTGATTTCGGGGAGGATTTCTTCATGAAAAGACTCGTACTATACACGATCGCAGTTTTTCTCGCGGCCCTCGCCTCAATGACAGCCTCCGCTCAGACCGCCACTCCCGACACTGCGCCTGCCGCTCAGGGGCGCCGTCATCATAGCCCGGAAAAGATGTTCCGGCGGCTGGATAAGAACAACGACGGCAGAATCTCCCGCGACGAGTGGGCGCGCAGGCCGAAAGCCTTTGCCCGTCTCGACGCCAACAATGACGGATTCATCACGCGCGAAGAGCTGGCGGCACGGGGTCAGCGTCAGGGCGGGCACGACGGACGCGGCAAGCGGGCGCTCGCGGAGATGGACAGGAACAATGACGGTCAGATTTCACGCGACGAATGGGCGCGCAAGCCGAAAGCCTTCGACCGCCTGGATCTGAACCACGACGGCTTCATCACTGCCGACGAGTTGAAGCAGGTCAGACGCCGTCGGTAAAACGGCAGGAGATCTGACGGCAAGGCGACAAAGGGAGGGGGCGACGCGCGCCGGGTCGCAAAAGTCTGCGCGCGTCGCCTCTGTCGCCGTTCGCGCCCGTGCGTCACTTCACGAATTCTTCACCTTCTCCCAGTCCTTCAAAAAGTTCGCCAGCCCGATGTCGGTCAGCGGGTGTTTGAGCAGTTGCTCGATCACCTTGAATGGCATCGTGGCGATGTCCGCGCCGAGCCGCGCCGATTCGATGACGTGCAGCGGGTGGCGGATGCTGGCGGCCAGAATCTGCGTCGAGAACCCGTAGTTGTCGAAGATTTCCCTGATCTCGCCGATCAGCCCCATCCCCTCGTGACCGATGTCGTCGAGCCGTCCGATGAACGGGCTGACGAAGGACGAACCGGCCTTGGCCGACATCAGCGCCTGCGTCGCGTTGAAGATCAGCGTCTGATTGATGCGAATGCCTTCCTTCGAGAGCGTGTGAGTCCCCTGCAACCCGGCTTTGGTCATCGGCAGTTTGACGTACACGTTCGGATGGATCTTCGCCAGTTCGCGGCCCTCCTTCAGCATCCCTTCGTAATCGGTCGAGACGACTTCGGCGCTGACCGAGGCGCCTTCAAAATTGAGAATCTCGCAGATCGCCAGGATGTGCGCCTTGAAATCGCTCACGCCCTCTTTGGCGACGAGGCTCGGGTTGGTCGTCACGCCGTCGAGGACGCCGAGGCTGGCGGCCTCGCGAATTTCGTTGAGATTGGCGGTGTCAATAAAGAATTTCATAGCTTGCCGTCCTTTCTTCCGGCTGCGGGAAATAACTGCGTACGGGGATTGTCTTCGCATTTAATGTAACACAGGCCGCGCGGCAAATTGAACCGGCACAACGGGCAGGCCGCAGGGTGGCCCTGCTCTTTTTTTCTTCCGCCCTCCCTTCTTTATTATTCCGCACGATTTTTTTCTTGCCCTGCCAGGGCGAAATACTTAAGCTCTACCCAACCCGAGCTGCCCCGTGAGGCCCTTCCCGACAAATCTCGTCCCCCGAACTGTTTTCCGCATCACCCGCTATGTTTATTCCGATTGGCCATGATCGTCAGGTCGTGCAGCGCCTGCCTGTAATCACGCTTTCACTGCTCGTTATCAACACGCTCTGCTTCGCGCTGATGCTGACCGTCGGCAGGACGCAGCACCAGCAGTTCCAGAAGTCGCTTGGCGACATGCTCTCTTACGCCGCGCAGCACCCCGGGGTGCTGCCCACCGAGGCGGTCGAAAAACGGCTGGCCGAGCTGCCGCTGCCGGAGAGTGAGCTGGAACGTGCCCGCCGCGATCTGCTCGGGCGCAGGTCAGCGGGGGCCGGCACGAACAATTCCAACCCGGGAGTTTTACTGGAGCAGGTCGAAATGGCCGGGTTGTGCGGGGTCTTTGTCAAAGCTTATGACGAGACCTGGGCTTTCTCTTACGGCTTCATCCCGCGCGAACACAAACGCTCGCCGCCGAATTACCTGTCGGCGATGTTCCTGCACTTCAGCCTGAGCCAGTTCGTCGTCAGCATGTTTTTCCTCTGGCTGGCCGGGATGGCGCTGGAGGATCTGCTGGGGCGCGCCGTCTTCGCCGCGCTTTTCCTGCTCGGCGGCGCGGCGGCGACACTGATCCACGCGACCGTCGATCCGCAAAGCGGGGTGCCGGCTGCGGGCATTTCGGGCGCGACCGCCGGGCTGATGGGGGCCCTGATGGCGCGCCACGCCACGGCGCAGGTGAAATATTTTTACGTCCTGCCCACCCGCCTCGGCACGACCGAGTTCCCGGCTTACGCCGTGATGCCGTTCTGGTGTCTCGGACAATTTCTTTTTGCGATGCTCACGCGGATGACCGGGCTCCGGGCCGGATTCTCCGTCTGGGCGGAAATCGGCTGCTTCGCGTTCGGCGCAGGTCTGGCGCTGCTGCTCGCGAAGGTCGGGCTCGAGCAGTATTACATCGCCTCCGGAAGCAAAAACAAAGCGGGCGCGGTCACCAACCGCATCATCGTCTCGGCACTGGAAAAGCTGGAGAAAGGCGAAGCCAATGCCGCCATGCAGAAACTTCAGCAATACCTGTTTGACCGCCCGGAAGACGTGGATGCGCTGGCGGCGCTGACGCGCGTCTATCAGCAGATGGGCCAGCGCGAGCTGAGGGACGCGACTTATCACCGGCTGATCCGCGCGCACCTCAAAACCAATGACCGCAAGTCGGCGCTCGCCGCCTACGGGGAGATGCTCGACAACTACGCACAGGGCGAACTCCCCTACCCCCTGCCCGCGCGCGAGTGGACGACGCTGTGCGATTACCTGAAGGAACTCGACCGGCTGGAAGAAGCCGCGGGCGAATACGAGAAGCTCGGGCACGCGCATCCGACGCACGAACTGGCCGTCAGGGCCCTGATCCACGCGGCGGAATTGCACCTCCACATCAGGAACGACTGCGCCAGGGCGCTCGATCTTTTCCAGCAGGCGTCGGCCCTCAAGCCGACCAACCCGATGTGGCAGAAGCGGGTCATTGACGGCCTGGCGAGGATTGAGAAGGCCGCGCAGGTGACCACCGGCAGAAGAAGATAATCAGACGAGAGGTCTCGTGCCATGTTCATCCCGGTCGGACACGACCGTCAGGTGGTCAATCGCCTGCCGGTCATCACCATCGGCCTGATCGCCATCAACGCGGTCATCTTCATCGCCACCCTGACCCTCGGCCAGCCGTCAGAAGAGCGCGCCGGGAAGGTGGTCGGCGAACTGGTCATGTATGCGAGGGAGCATGAGGATGTGGCTTTCAGCGCGGAGGCGGAAGACAGGCTGAGGCGCCTCCCGTCGGTGGTGGCAGAGATCGAAAGATTCGGCCATTCGATCGCCGAGCGCCGCCGCAACTCTGCCGCGGCGGCGTGGGAGCAGACCAGCCTCACTGAGGAGCAGAGGGAGATGGACCGCCTCTGCGCGGAGTTTGTCGCGCTCTATGACGCGTACTGGGTCTTCAAATACGGCTTCGTCCCGCGCGATCACAAATTTTCCCCGCTGCATTACCTGACCAGCATGTTTCTGCACGGCGGCTGGGAGCATCTGATCTTCAACATGCTCTTCCTCTGGCTGGCCGGGCTGGCGATTGAGGATTTATGGGGGCGCGGCGTGTTCGCGGCCTTCTATCTGCTCGGCGGGGTGGCCGCCACGCTGCTCAACACCGCGATGATGCCGGACAGTCTGGTCCCGTGCATCGGGGCTTCCGGCGCGATTGCCGGGCTGATGGGCGCGTTCATGGTGCGCCACTTCAAGGCGCGGATCAGGTTCTTTTACTTCTACCTGCTCCTGTTCCGCCCGATTTACGGCACGCGCGAAATCCCGGCTTACGTCGTGCTGCCCTTCTGGCTCGCGCAGCAACTGCTGTTTGGCACGCTCACCAGTGCGCTCGGCGTGCAGGGTGGAGTAGCCTTCTGGGCGCACATCGGCGGCTTCGCATTCGGCGCCGTCGTGGCCGTGATCGTTTACCACTGCGGCATCGAGCAGAAGCTGATCGCGCCGCGCCTCGAAAACAAGATCAGCTTCGGGGCCAGCCGCGCCGTCAACGAGGCGTTTGAAAAACTGGATCAGAAAGACGCCGCCGCCGCGCTCTCGCTGCTCGCCGCCCACCTGCGCGAGCAGCCGGGCGACCCGAAAGCGCTCTTCGCGCTCGCCCGCGCTTACTCCCAGACGGGGCAGCGCAGGGAAGAGATTGCTGCTTACGTCAGCCTGATTCGCGCACACCTGAAAGCCAATGACCGCGAATCGGCGCTCGAAGCTTACAGCTCCCTGCTCGACACTTACCCCGAAGGCGAACAGCCGCAGCCCCTGCCGGCCCGCGAGTGGATGGCGCTGTGCGATTATATGAAGGGGATGAACTGGCCCAACGACACAGCAAACGAATACGAGAAGCTCGCCGCCGCTTACCCCGCCGAACCCTTCACCGCCAGAGCCCTGATCTGCGCCGCCGAAATCCGCCTGACTGATTTACAGGAACACGACAAAGCGCGCGAGCTGTTCCAGCGCGCCGCCGCGCTGTCTCCCGCGGCCCCGGCTCTGCGGTCCCGGATCGAAAAGGGACTGGCAGAGGTCGGAGCGCCGCAGGCAGCAGCAGGGTTCCGGCACGCCCGATAATCACTTCAGTTCTCCGATTAGTAACACATCCCACCCCGTTCTTCGCCCGGCGAAGCCCGGGCGGCACATCGCTCCGACTCTACAAATCACCCGCCGCGTGCCATAATGCCGGCCATAAATCTGTCCGAATCCATCGGAACGCATATGACATTCGAAGAATTCGAAGCTGCCCTGACCAGTGACCAGCCTCCGGCATCGCTCACGCCTTACCTCGTCGCGCTCTGGCATGAAAAGCGCGGCGACTGGACGACGGCCCACAAAATCGTGCAGGACATTGATGACAGTCGGGCGGCGTGGGTTCACGCTTACCTGCACCGCCGCGAAGGCGATGAAGGCAATGCGCAATACTGGTACCGGCGGGCCGGCAAATCTTTTCCTGCGGGTCAGTCTCTCGACGAAGAGTGGGAGAGCCTGACCCGGCAGCTGCTCTGACTGAAGGAGTCTGCTTATGAAAACCAGGCTGTCGCGGCGTCGCTTCCTGTCGGCCACCTGCGCGGGGGCCGCCGTGTCGGGCATCAGCAGTCGGAAAACCATCTCACGCAATTCGCCATCCGTAACCATTCCTGCATCAACAGACGTCAGCGACCAGCTGGCGTTGCTGGGAGGCCGGCCGGTGCGCACTGCGCCGTTCCCCGCGTGGCCGGTGATCGGCGAAAGCGAGGAGCAGCAATTGATGGAAGCCCTGCGCAGCAAACGGTGGAACCGGCACGGCGGCAGCTTCGTGGAGAAGTTTGAAAGCGCCTGGGCCGAGCGGCTCGGCGCGAAGCACTGCCTGGCGACTTCGAGCGGGACGAGCGCGCTGGTGGCCGCGATGCAGGCTCTCGAAATCGGGCCGGGCGATGAAGTGATCGTGCCGCCTTATACGTTTGTCGCGACGATCAACGTCGTGCTGCTCCAGCACGCGCTGCCGGTCTTCGTGGACAGCGACCGCGAAACTTTCCAGATTGACGCGAACAAAATCGAAGCGGCGATCACCAGGCGCACGCGCTGCATTCTGCCCGTGCATCTGGGCGGCGCGGCGGCGAACCTCGACGTCATCCTCTCAGTCGCAAAGAAGCATGGTATTCCCGTCATCGAAGACGCCTGTCAGTCGCATCTGGCCGAGTGGCGGAAGCAGAAGGTCGGCACGTTCGGCGATCTGGGCTGTTTCAGTTTGCAGGCGTCAAAGAACCTCAACTCGGGCGAAGGCGGGGCAGTCGTCAGCAACAACGAAGCGCTGCTCGAAAACTGCCGCAGCTTTCACAATCAGGGGCGCGCGGCGGCGAACACCAACATGACTTACGCGCGCAACGGCGATAACCGGCGGATGACTGAGTTTCAGGGCGCGATCCTGCTCGCGCAGCTCGCGCGGCTCGAAGAGCAATCGAAAATCAGAGAGCAGAACGCGGGGTATCTGACGAGGCAGTTGCGCGAGATCCCCGGCATCGCGCCGGCGCGGATGTACGAAGGCTGCACGCGAAATGCTTATCATCTGTATATGTTCCGCTACAATCAGAACCACTTCAGCGGCCTCGCGCGGGAAAAATTCCTGAAGGCGATGCAGGCTGAAGGCATCCCGTGTTCGGGCGGCTATGCGCCGCTCAACAAGGAGCCATTCCTGAAAAGCACGCTGAATTCGCGGGCGTATCGTTACATCTACCCGGCAAAGGTTCTGGAGGAACTGGCAGAGCGCAACAGCCACTGCCCCGAAAACGACCGGCTCTGTCACGAAGCGGTCTGGCTGACGCAGACGATGCTGCTCGGCAGCAGTCAGGATATGGATCAAATTGCGGAAGCGGTCAGGAAGATTCAGAAACAGGCAACGCTGCTGGCACGCTCTTAAGCCGGAGCCTGCCAGCAGCGTTGTGATTCAATAAACGAATTTCGAGGCTAAGCGCCAAGCACCTCTTTCACCTTCGTGCCAATGTCCGCCGGACTCTTCACGATGTGAATCCCGGCGGCCTCCATCGCGGCGAATTTCTCCGCCGCAGTACCCTTCCCTCCGGCTATGATCGCGCCCGCGTGGCCCATCCTGCGGCCCGGAGGCGCAGTTTGTCCGGCGATGAAACCGACGACGGGTTTCTTCACATGCTGTCTGGCGTACTCGGCGGCTTCCTCTTCGGCGGTGCCGCCGATTTCGCCAATCATCACAATCGCGTCGGTGTCAGGGTCACCGTTGAAAAGTTCGAGCGCGTCACGCTGTGTGGTGCCGATCACCGGGTCGCCGCCGATGCCGATACAGGTTGACTGCCCGAGGCCGAGCGCGGTCAGCTGCCCGACGGCTTCGTAAGTCAGTGTGCCGCTGCGCGAGACCACTCCGACGCGGCCTTCCTTATGAATGCGGGCAGGCATGATCCCAACTTTGCATTTGCCGGGTGAAATTACGCCGGGACAGTTCGGGCCGATCAGGCGCGAGCCGCGCGCTTTGACGTACTGATAAGCTTTGACCATATCCAGCGTCGGGATGCCCTCGGTGATGCAGACGATCAGCGGCAACCCTGCGTCCGCGGCCTCCATAATCGCGTCGGCGGCGAACGGCGGGGGCACGTAGATGACCGTGGCATTCGCGCCGGCCTCTTTCACCGCGTCGGCGACGGTATTGAAAACCGGGATGCCTTCGTGCGTCGTGCCACCTTTGCCGGGCGTGACTCCGCCGACGATGTTGGTCCCGTACTCGCGCATTTGCAGCGCGTGGAAAGTACCTTCCTTGCCGGTCAGGCCCTGAACTATCAAGCGGGTATTCTTATCAACCAGAACGCTCAAGATGTCCTCCCTCGCGACCGCACCGGGACTGCTTCGGCACTGGCGCGGTCAGTTGTGAATTGATCGGAATGATTGCGGGAACCGCGAAAAATTGAGGCGCAGGATAGCACAGGCAGTGCAGGCTTGCCAGCGCCGGATCAGGGGGCCGAACGGATGGCTATGCCAGTCTCGCGGCGAAGAAATCACAGGCCATTCGCGACATCTTTTCCTTTTCCGAAACCAGGCGATGATCGCCCGTCTTGAAAAGCATCAACTCAACTTCTTTTGAAGCGCAGCGCGAAACGAAATCAACGCTGTCAGTGTAGGGCACTATATCGTCGCGCATCCCGTGGAAGACGAGCAGCGGTGAACGGAAGCGCGCAGCCATGTCTTCCAGCCTGTAATTTTTCATCTCGGTCACCAGCCCGTAGCTGATCTCCGCGTCCACGAACTCGTTCTGGTAGCGGTGCTGGCCCGTGCGCTGAAACTCCTTATGCGCGGCCTTGTTCAAGGAACGGAATTCGAGGAAGTGAAAGGCCGGGGCGATGAAGGCGCAAGCCTTCACCCTCGCCGGCTCGCGCGCCGCGAACCACGCCGAAGCCCAGCCGCCCATGCTCGAACCGACCAGAAAGGCGGGCCCGGCAGTGCGGTTCGCGACCAGAGTGATAATCGCGTCGAGGTCTTCGAGCAGGCGCGAGCCGCGCAGTTCCGGCATCGTCCCCCCGGATTCGCCATGCCCGCGAAAATCACATGCGGCAAACGCCCAGTCACGCCGCGAGCATTCGGCTTCGAGCGCGACTGCCTTCTCCCCGCCGCGCGTTGACCCGAAGCCATGCACGAAGATGACCGATGGCGCTCTCGCTTCGGCGCCGGCAAAGCTCAGGGTGCCGCGAATCAGCTGGCCGTCGGGCATCGTCAGTTCGATTGATTCGCTCTGCCGCCCGCGGGCGGCGTGAGTCCCGTGACCTTTACTCATGGCTTCACTCTCCAATCAGGCGCAGGCTACCTGAGCCCCGCGACTACTTCCCGCGCGGCGGCAATCGCCTCATCGAGGTTCGTCACCGCGCCGTCGAGCTGTAATTCGTAGACGGCCTTTGTCACCTGCCCGACGCGCGGGCCGGGCTGCAAGCCGAGCGCGAGGACGTGGCGGCCTTTCAGGATCGGCTCCGGTGGCTTCTCGACCACCGCCAGTTCGCGCGCCCGCGCGATGAACCATTCCATCGCGTCGGGCTTGAAATCACCGGCGCGGCCCAGGCAATCGGCGCGGGCGACTCGGTAAAGCAGGTCAGGTTCGACCTTCTGCGCCAGCCGCCGGAACGCGCCGTCAGAAACCGTCTCGCCTCGCTCGTGGACTTTGTAAAAGTGCCCGGGCGAGAGGTGATACTGGACGAGCGCCTTCACCTGATGGCGCACGTCGTAACCATCGAGCGTGTAAATGTTGAGCCGGTCGAGGAACTCTTCAGTCGGCCTGACTCCGGCTTCTTCATGACCTTTGGAGCGGATGCGCCCATCTTCAAACTGCGTGGTCGGCGGCTTGCCGAAATCGTGGCAGAGTGCGCCGAGCATGACGGTGACCTTCTTCGCATAGGGCAGGTCGTCAATCAGCTTGCGCGCTTCGTCAAGCACCATGCCGGAATGAATCCAGACATCACCCTCGGGATGCCATTCGGGTTCCTGCTGGCAATCAATCAGCGACTGACATTCGGGCCAGAGCTTTTCGACGATGCCGAGCGTCCGCGCCGCCCACCAGCCTATTGACGGCCTGCGCGATTGCAGCAGCCACTTCTCGACCTCGGCCCAGATGCGTTCTGACGGCAGGTCGGAGAGGTCAATTCCGCGGCACAGCCCGACCGTCGCCTCGTCAATCTCGTACTCAAACCGCGAGGCGAACTGCATGGCGCGCAGCACGCGCAGGCTGTCTTCAACGAATGTCTGCGTATCAACCGCGCGAATGATTCGCCGCTCGATGTCTTTCATCCCGCCGAACGGGTCAATGAATTCACCGACGAGCGGGTCGTACATAATCGCGTTGATCGTGAAATCGCGCCGGCGCGCGGCTTCCTCAACGCTCATCTGCGGGTCGCCCGTGACCTCAAAGGCGCGATGGCCGCGGCCCGTCTTCGATTCGCGGCGCGGCAGGCTGACGTCAACCGGCGGAATTTCAATCCGTGAATCAACAGCGCGGTTCAGTTTGATCTTGTAGACCGTGAAAGATTCGCCGACGGCATTGACCATGCCGCGCGCTTCGAGCAGCGATCTCAGCCGCGCCGGTTCGAGGTTGTAAACCTCAATGTCATAATCAACGCTTTTCTCACCCCGAAGCTGATCGCGCACCCAGCCGCCGACCAGCAGCGCACGGCCGCCCGCCCGCCGGATGGCCTGGCACAATTCAAGAATGGGTTCAGTGACGGCAGGAGGATTCATATCTGATTTGATCAGGCGGCGAACCCGGGGCAAAGCTTGACTCCGGGGGCGGAATGATTGAGTCTATCCCGTGCCAAAAACAACTGATTTACCTGAAACCCGAATTTTAGATCAAAAGGGCAATGGCTACTACTATTGATTTCTCCGGCCACGCCGCGCGCGGGCGGGCGGGGATGATTCATTACACCGATGACCGGGGCGAGCATCGTCTGGTTGACCTGAGCAAGGAAGTCTTCACCATCGGGCGCACCCGGGATAACGATCTGGCGATCAATCACCGGCTGGTTTCGCGCCACCACGCGGAAGTCATCTGCGACGGTCGGGACTTCACCTACGTTGACAAGCAGTCGCGGAGCGGCAGCTTTTTTGCCGCGCGGCGGATTTCGGAGAAATCGCTCAGTCACGGCGACGCCATCCGGCTGGGTTCGCATGAGCGCGGCGCGCTGCTGACCTTCTACTTTTCATCCTCCGACGTTCTCTCGGCCCTCAGTCACAGTTCATTCGACGTGGCGCGCGCCGGGGTCGGGGTGCTGACCGCGGATTTACCCGCCGCCAGAATCACCAGAGCCGCGCGCGGGATCAGCCTGAAGCGACTCAACGCGATCGGCGAACAGATCAGGCAGTGCGCGGACCGTGACGGATTGTTTGAGACGTTGCGCCAGTCCCTGCTCGCTGTTTTCCCAGCCGCCGATGTTGCCATCTCCCCCGGTGATCAGCCGCGCGATCAGGTGGCCGGGTCTTATTCATTCGGATTCCCGCTCGCTTCAGGCAACCGCGCGCCCGTCGTCTGTCAGGTCAGCCGGCGCGAGCGGGCCTTCAGCTCGGAGGAGACGGAGTTTCTGAGCGCGCTCGGGCAGCAGGCCGGGATGGCGCTGGAAGTCATCCGCCTGGCCGAAGACCGGCAGCGCACCTTCGACAGCATGATCAAGGCGCTGGCCCTCACGCTCGACGCGCGCGACGAGATGACCGCGGGGCATTCGGCGCGGGTGGCGAATTACTCGGCCGCGACGGCGCGCCATCTCGGACTCTCACCCAAAGAACAGAAACTGACTTATTACGCGGCGCTGTTGCACGATTACGGCAAGATCGGAATCCGCGACGAGGTACTCTGCAAGCCTTCGCCGCTGACGCCGGAAGAGTACGAAAACATCAAGCAGCACCCGGCCTACACTTTCCACATCCTGTCGCGCATCAACTTCGGCGAAGACCTGGCGGCGATCCCGGTGATTGCCGGGAGTCACCACGAGCGGCCCGACGGGCTCGGCTACCCGCGCGGGCTGCGCCGCGATGAGATCCACCTGAGCGCGCGGATCATTGCGGTGACGGACTTCTTCGACGCGCTGACCTTCGTCCGCCATTACCGCCAGCCGCTGCCGCCGGATCAGGTGGTGGCCATGATTGAAGAGGGCCGTGATACGCAGTTTGATGGCCTCGTGATTGACGCTTTCAAGCGGTATTACGAGGAGGAATACCGCCCCCGGTACCTGCGCCGCCAGCAGATCCGGAAAGCGGCCTCGGATCAGTCATGAAACTTTTCACGGTCGAGGAAGCCAACGCGCTGCTGCCGGAGTTGCGCCACCTGCTTGAAAAAATTCAGGAAGAGCGCAACGTGCTGCGCCGGCTCGAGCCGGAGATCAAAATGGCCGGCGAGCGCGCTTCCGAAGGCGGCGGCACTTCCTCGGGCGTCCGCTACGTCACCGCGCTCAGCCGCATCACCGATTACGCGCAAACCATCCTCAGTCTGGGAGTGCAGATCAAGGATTTCGACCGCGGCCTGTGCGACTTCCCCCACCTGCGCGAGGACCGCGTCGTTTTTCTCTGCTGGCAATACGGCGAAGACCATATCGAGTGGTGGCACGACGTTGACGCGGGCTTCGCCGGGAGACAGCGGCTGTAAAACGGCGGCGGCCCTCTTTTCTCCCTTTCTCTTCCCCCTTGCGCCCTGACCTCTTTCGTCGTGGTATACTGCCGGTTCTATACACCTCTCTGAATTACGGTATGACGGTTGTTTTATGAATGGTCTTGTAATTCGTCTGGCTGGCGTCGAACAGCCCGAAACCAAAATTTTTCACGAAGATTCCATCACCATCGGGACTTCACCGGCCTGTGACCTCAGCTTTCGCCCCGAAGAGCATCACACGGATGAGTTACCGCATTCGGCGGAACTGCTCGAGCTGCATTCGACCGCGGGCACTTATCGCATTGCCAGCATGGATGAGTCGGTGGCGCTCACGCGCGACGGCGAACTGGTTGCGGTCGGCGATTCGATCCGTGACGGCGACACGCTCTATTTCGGGAAGACCGGCGTCCGGCTGCGCTTCTTTTTCCTGACGCCGACGGTCGAGCTGGCCGAGTCGCTGCAACTCGGCACGGCGGTGCTGGCGCGCGTGCGCGCCGAAGACAAGGCCCTCGCCGCCAGCGAAAGTGCGGACGGCGCGGTCGCTAAGCCCGGGAAGAACCTCCAGCCCGTCACGCCGCGCACCGACGTCGCGCTGGTCTTCGTCAAGCAGCTGCTGCGCGAACTGGTCGCGGAAATCCCGCGCCGGAAGCTGTACGCCGCGCTCGCGGTGATCGGTCTGATTATCGGGACGATCCTGTACATCAACGCGCTGAGCTTTTTCGAAAGCCGTCGCAACATCAAAGCCATCGAAGAGCTGAAGGCCAAGGTCGGTGAGGTGCAGGCCGGGCTGTCGAAGGCCCACGACGAGATTCGGAAAAACAACGACGAGACCGCGAGCGTGCGACGCTCGCTCTCTTTCGCGGCGAACGTCGTCGAAAATTACGGGCGCGGGGTCTGCCTGATTTACGGCGTCTACACGTGGACCGACCCGCGCTCGGGCCGCGAGGCGCGCTTCAAGGAGCCGACCGAAACGAACACGCTGATCAGCCCCGGCGGCGGCATCAACCTGAGCGTTGACGGCAGCGGCCCGGTCTGTGAAATGGAGTTCATCGGCACGGGCTTCCTCGCCGCGCCCGGACTCGTGCTGACCAACCGCCACGTGGCGCAGCCATGGTACGGCGACATAGTGGCGACGGCCATCCGCGGGCAGGGTCTGCGCCCGAAAGTGAAGGAACTCTACGCCTACTTCCCGAGGACGCCGCAGCCGTTCAAGCTCCAGGTGCTGGAAGCTGCCCGGACGAGCGACGTGGCGATCTGTAATTTCGATCAGGGTCATGCGGCCCTGCCCGTGCTGCCGGTTGACGAAAAAGGCGAGGGCTCGGTCAGCGGGCAATCAGTCGTGCTGATGGGTTATCCGGCGGGGATCGAGGGGTTGCTGGCCAAAACCGACGAAGGCGATCCGGCGGCGCTCAACCGCCGCGCCTCGCTGCGGTCGCTTCTCAACGACCTTTCGATCCGCTCTCAGATTCGCCCGTATTCGACCCAGGGGCACATCGGCGACGTGACTGCCACGCGGATCGTCTACGACGCGGCGACGAGCGAGGGCGGCTCGGGCGGCCCGGTCTTCGGCTCCAACGGCAAAGTCATCGGGATCAACCAGGCCATCCTGCCCGGGTCGCCGGCCAACTTTGGCGTGCCGATCCGCTACGGGATAGAGTTGCTCAAAAAGTATCAGGCTGGTCAGGAAGGGCCAGACCAGAAAGCGGACGCCAGCAAGGAGTAAGCAGGAAGGCAAAAGTGAAAAGTGAAAAGGTAAAAGGCGGAGATCAGAGTGTCTGCCTGAGCCCGGGAGATCAGCACAGATCTGCTTTCGTACTTTTTACTTTCACCTTTTGCCTTTTTACTTTTGCCCTGGTTGCGGCCTGCCAATCTTTCGCAACCTGACCAGCCGCCGCACGGTCCTGGGGTGCAGGCTCTGCCAGTCGAATTTCCGCAACAGATCGAACGCGCGGCGCGGGTAATAAAACCGAGCCCGCCCTGAACGCGTCCCGCCGTCATCACCGGCCAGAGGCTTTCCGGAAGTGAAAGCGATAGCCGCCAGGCGCCCGAGGCCCCCTGCGAGCGACGGCCCGACATCGAAATACTCAAACAACGCCGCGGCCGTCTTCATTGCGCCCGGCTCATCCTGCATCGCCCCGTCCAGTAAAGCCGCCAGCCTGTCATCGCGCCTCGCTTCGTCCAGTTCCTCAAGCGTCCCTTCGCGAATCACGCTCAGCAGGTCAATAGCCGTCCGTGCCGCCCCGGTGAGGCCAGTCTCCGAGGCCCGTTGTTTCAGGCCCCCCAGCGCGCCCGGCTGCTGCTGCTCGATGAAATACAAATCCGCCAGCGTCCGCAGAATCAGATGTGTGCTGCGCAAATCCACCAGCGTGTGATGCACCAGATGCAGGCACAGGTCTTCAGCCGCGGGCAGCAGTATCTCGCCCGCTGCGTGCCGTTGCGGCGCTGCCCGCGAACGCATTTCGGCAAAACCAAAGTCGCGCCCGGCACGGGTGTAATGAAACGCCCGGTGGTGGATTTCGAGCATCAGGCCGCCGGGGCCATATCTGGCCACAGTGTGATTGAGTTCGGCGGGCAGGAGGTGTTCGCTGTGTGGCGGAAAGAGAATCGTTCCGGGAGCGGCTTCAGGGTATTTTTCGGCGAGGTAGCCGCATTCGTGCGCGACGCGTTCAGCCTGCTCAAGCTGCTGCGGGCTGACCAGCAGGTCAATATCCGAAACTGCCCGCAACCCGGCCTGCGGGTAATAGCCGCCCAGCATCAGGGCCACCCCCTTGAGCGGAATGGCCGTGACCCCGGCGTCAGCCAGCTTCCGCGTCAGCCGCGTTGCCTCACTGACGCAGGCCAGATGCCGCGCCGCCTGGAAGCGGCTGGTTTCATCAAGGGTCTGGCGCAGCAGCGGGGGGACATTTGCCAGCAGACCGGCGCGCGCCAGATTGAAGCGCAGCAATGGCACAAAGCTGCGCACTCTGGCGCGGCGCACCACAGCTTCCCATTCAGTATCCGCACTCTGCCGAGCGATCAGACGGCGCAGCCGCAGACCGCTCGCCTCGCTCGGCAGCAATGCACTCAGTAAAAGTTTGTCGGTGGTGGTCAGGTTCACAGACAGTTTCGGTGTCAGGGGGTTGAATTTCAGATTCTGCCGCAGTCACTCCGAAACTCAAAACCCTGAGACCCAAAACTGATTCGGACTGCCCTATGGGCGTGCAGGAGGACCTGCGGCCGGACGGCGAAATTCGTCAAGCAATTCACGGAATTTGAGCGCCTGTTCGGGCGTCATGATCTGACGAATCTGCGAGAGGATTCTCGACTGTAATTTGATGATCTCGGTCGTCGTGGCGGCCAGATCGGCGGCCTTCTGCTCGACGACTTTCGGATCGAACTCTGAACCATACAGCGCTTCTTCCAGAGCTTCATTCTGCACCTGGCGGAGTCTGTTCAGCACGCCCAGGCGGTTGCCCGTTTCGCGCCTGAGTTGCATCAGCTTTGTGCGCTGGTCGCCGGTCAGGTTGAGCTGGTTGAAAACGCGCAGCAACGCCATCCGCTGTTTCGGCCCGATCCCGTTCGGGATCAGACGATCTTCGGGCGAAGGCTGCAGCTGCCCGCCACCGGTCTGGCCGGATTCGGGCTGCTGATCCGGGGTCAGTTCGTTCGCCGGCTGCTGCCGCCCCTTCTTCTGCTGCGGGAAACCCGTCCGCCGCGGGTTATTTCGCGCCCCGGCCTGCGCGTACACCGGGCCAGAGTCCCACGCGAGCATTCCGGCGGCGATGAGGAGAGCGAGGCCGGCCATGATGAAGCGTGCGCGCAATCCCGTTTTCAGCCGAGTCTCAAACCGTGCGGCCCCACAATCAATTGCTCTTTTCATTTGCTTTCACCTCGGCGTCCGACTCTTCATTGGAGGCGAAGAGCCATTCGCGGAGCGATGGCGTCTGTTTGCGCTCCTGTCTGATCAGGTTCTCCACCACCATCCGGTGGTCATTACTCAGCTTCTGCACGACGGCCGTCAGTTTCGCCTGGTGCGCGGCATTGAGGCGCTGTTCCAGACTGGCAAGCTGCGCCTGCGCCTCACTCTGAGACCGCGCCTGAGCCTGCGCGACGGCCTGCTCAATCAACGCTTCGGCGTCGCGGCGAGTGATCATCTCATTGACGTTGATAGCTGGCGGCTCCTTAACAGGAGACGGCTGAACCACAGGGGTCGGCTTCCCGCCAAAAGCCAGCGAAACGCCATTTGAATTGACGCTCAGGCTCGTCCCGATGAGCGAGAAAAATACCAGCGCGGCCGCCGCCGCCATCGCGCCGGCCGCCGCCACACGCGCCCAGGCCGGGAACAGACTGATCAGTTCACGAAAAGTCTGCCACCTGTTATTCGCGAGCGCAATCTCGACGCGCGGCGCAAAAGGGACCTGCCACAGGCCGAGTTCGTGGCGCACGCCCTCGAACGCCCGCAGTTCGTCGCCGCACGCGGCGCACTCCTTCAGGTGCTGCTCGAAGCCGGCGCGTTCATTGCCGTCCGCTTCGTTGTACAGATAGGCGACCAGTTCATCTTGGCGTCCGCAGATTACAGGGGTGTGAGAATTCGGTGTCTTGTTCATTGTCTTACCTCTCGGGTCAGGGCCCGGAGATTTCGGCCCTCCGGTTTCTGACCCTTAAATCGCCTCGCGCAGGTGCGAGAGTTTGGCGCGCATCAGCTGCAATCCCGTGTAGAGCCGCGATTTGACTGTGCTGACGGGAATGCCCAGCACTTCGGCAATCTCCGCGAAGGTCAGTTCCTCATACTCTTTCATGACGATGACCTGACGCATTTCGGAGGGCAGTGCCTGGAGCGCCCGGCGCACGATATTGACGCGCTGGTCGCGGTGCAGCCGGTCGGTGATTTTTTCGACCGAGTCATCGGCGATCTCGACGCGGCGCCCCGATTCATCCTCATGATCGAGCGACTGCCCGGCCACGAGGCCGCCGCGGCGCAGGCGGGAATGGCAGGCGTTGAGCGCGATCCGGTAAATCCACGAGGAGAATTTGGCCTCGCCGCGGAACTTGTTCAGGTTGCGGTAAGCGGCCAGAAAAGTCTCCTGGCAGACGTCGCGCGCGTCCTCGTCGCGGCCCAGCATCCGCAGCGACAGCCCGTAAATCTGCCGCTCCCACCTGCGGACGAGGACGTTGAAGACGTCCGTATCCCCGGCCAGCGTCCGTTCGATCAGTTGATCGTCGCTCAATTCCGTCTCCGGATCCGGGCCGAATTCCACGAGTCTTCCGATCATAATTCAGTCTCTACGGGTCGCTCTCTGCTTCCGGGACTCTCAATTCCCGCCATCCTGACGCGGACCACACCATCTCTGACGCGCCGGGCGCGCGAAAAGTCGGGAAAAATCTCCGCTTGTTTCGCGCAATCCATCTTTGTTAGTATGCCCTGGCCCGCAAGCGAGTCCGTCCCGCCCGAAGGTTCCCTGCCCCAAAACCCGCTGCCCGGACCGAAACAGCCCGCCCGAAAATTATGAGCTTTAGCTTGAAGCGCGTCAAAAATCTGTACCTGATCCTGGCCGTGCTGCTGATGATCGGGGTCGTCCCGATCATCTTCATCGGCTCGCAGCTGACGGCGATCAACAGTCAGACGCTCGAAGCGAAGGAGAAGGTTTATCAGGTCCAGACCGTGCGTGACAAGGCGCAGCAGATCGAGTTGTACGTGCAGGGTTACATCGCCCAGGTCAGATCCTACGCCCACGCCTTCGAGATCGGCGGCGACCTGCGCCGCGCCGGCAGCAGCAACGGGCAGGAGCAGCTCGTCAAGACGCTCAAGGAAGACACCAACCTGATCGCGCTGATTCTCGCCCCGCGCGACGCGCCGAATGATTCCAGCTACGTCATCAATCAGGGCAAGATCAGCAGCGAAGAGGTCACCCGCGCGCTGAACGAGGCCACCCAGATCGTCTTCGACAGACAGTCGTGGATCGGCCCGCCCCACATCATCCGCTCGAGCCTCGAGCCGGCCCTCGTCATCGCGCAGCCGGTCACGCGCAACGGCGAGGTCGAAGGCGTGGTCATGGCGATTGTCAGCCTGCAGAAAGTCTTCTCGCTCGTGGCGCAGGACAGCAACCTTGATGAAAAGCAGCTGCTGCGCGGCGAGCAGACGGTCTTTTTCGTCGTGGACAGCGAGGGGCTGGCCGTCGCGCACCCCGATCAGAAACTGGCCTTCAAGCGCCAGGATATGAGCTACCTGAAGGTCGTGCAGGACTGGCTCGAAAGCAATGAGAAAGTCGCCGTCACGCGGTCCTTCACGCTCAGGCGTGACAATGAAGAACTGCCAATGCTCGGCAGCTACGCGACCTCACAGCTGGCGCCCGGCAGGCGCCTGGGGGTGATCGGCGTGGTCAATCAGAAGGCGGCTTACCTGTCGGTCGGGCTGATGCGGCAGCGGACTCTGATCGTCACCCTGATCGCCGCGCTCGTGGCCGTCGCCGCCGGGATCTTTTTCGCCCACGGCTTCAGCGCCCCGATCCAGTCGCTCGCGACCACGGCGCGCGCCATCGCCGGGGGCGACTTCACCAAACGGATCGAGGTCAGCACCGCCAGCCGCGAGCTGGGGCAGCTGGCCGAGGATTTCAATCACATGAGCGGGCAGTTACAGACCTACATCAACGACCTGACGCAACTGGCCTCGCGCAACAAGAGCTTGTTCATCGGCTCGGTGCGCTCGCTCGCCGCCGCGATTGACGGCAAGGACCCCTACACCCGCGGCCATTCCGAGCGCGTGATGATATACTCCAGCGTCATCGCCGAGGGCATCGGGTTGCCGGAGGACGAGGTTGAAAAGATCCGCATCTCGGCGTTGCTGCACGACGTCGGCAAGATCGGCATCGAAGACCGCATCCTCCGCAAGCCCGCCGCGCTGACCGATCAGGAATTCACGATTATGAAGAGCCACCCGGCCAAGGGTGCCTACATCATGTCCGAGAACCCGGAGATGGCCGAGTACCTGCCGGGGATGCATTTTCATCACGAAACGATGGACGGGAAAGGCTACCCGCTGGGGCTGAGGGGCGACGAAATTCCGATGATGGCGCGCATCGTCAGCGTGGCCGACTGCTTTGACGCCATGACGACCAACCGCCCGTACCAGCGCGCCATGACCTTTGAAGTCGCCATCGAGCGCATCAACTCCTTCATCGGCACGCGCTACGACGAGCGCGTCGTGCGCGCCCTCGAAGACGCGATCAGAACACAGAAGATCAAGCCCGACCCGGCGATCAATAACGTCCCGGAAACTCAGGCGGCGGTGCAGTCCTGAATCCCGGGGCCGCCCGCCGGCATCACATCACTTTGACCCACGCCCTGTCTTCACAGCTATGGACCTGAACCAGCCACTCGTTGATCTCGTCAACAAAGTTGACGGCGCATTCGGCGCCATCCTCGCCGACAAGGAAGGCGAGGAAATCACCTCCCACACGCTGCCGGCGAAGGCCGCCTGGACAGACTCGTCGCCGGAAGAGAGGATGAAGCTGATCGGCGCCTATCAGGTGATCAATCTGAGCGCCTGCAGGCAGATGATGCGGCAGCTGCAGATGGGTAACGTCAGGCAGCTCACCCTCCGCTATGATGCGGCCACGATCCTGATCAAAGCCCTCAAGGAAAATTTCGCGCTGATTCTGGCGATTGAGGAAGGCGGGAACATCGGGAAGGGGCTGTTTTATCTGGATCGGGCGGCGGAGATCATCAATCAGGATCTGTAAGGGAGTTGCCGGGAGCCGTCATTTGAACCCCACCTGACTGATCTGCTTCACCTCCACCTGCGGCGCGTATTTCCTGACCGCCTCTTTGATCTCCCCGGCCTTGCCGATCAGCACGAAAACCAGGTTCTCTTTCGGGAAGTATTGCCTGATGATGCGGCGCGTGTCTTCAACCGTCAGCGCATCAATCCGGGCGAAGTAGTCGTTGATCTCTCGCTCATCGAGGCCGAAAAAATCCAGCTCGGCCAGCAGCTGTGCCAGCTGATCCGTCGTCTCGATGTGCGGCGCGAACTGGCCCTTGATGTAAGCCTTCGCCGATTTCAACTGCTCTTCGGTCAGGCCCTCGTCGTGCAGTTTGTCCAGTATTTCGAGCGCCAGATCAATCGCCTGCACGGTCGTTTTGTTCTGCGTGTAGGTTGAGATCACGAACTTCCCGGCAACCTTGTTCTCATCAAAACCCGACCTCGCGCCATAAGTCAGACCCGAATTCACTCGCAGCGCCTCGTTGAGCAGCGAGGTGAATCGCCCGCCGAAAACCGTATTCACGACTTCGATTCCGACGCGATCAGGGCTGGTGCGCGAGACGCCGACGTTGCCGATCAGAAAGAAAGTCTGCGTCGAATCGGGCTTGTCCACGAGCAGCAGCTTGCGCCCATTGAATGGCTTCGGGTCAGTGAGCGTCAGCGCCGGGGGCACGCCGCGCTGCTTCCACGCGCCGAATTTTTCGATGATCGCGCGCTCCATCCCGGCCGCGCCGAAATCACCGGCCACCGCAATAGTCGCCGTCTGCGGCCCGTAGTTGCCCTCGTAAAATCTGACCACGTCGGCCCGCGTGATTGCAGCCAGCGTTCGCTCATCGCCGTTTTCGGGCCTCGCGTAAGGATGCTCGCCGAACAGAAAGGCGTCGAAGTAATTGCCGATGACAAGCTGCGCCTGATCCTTCTGCTGCCGGAGTCCGTCAATGCGCTGGCGGAGCAGCTTGGTCACTTCCGCCTGCGGGAAGACCGGCGACTGCACCACGTCACTCAGCAGGTCGAGCCCCGTCGCCACGTCCTTTTTCAGCACCTCGGCTTCGCCGGCCACGAAATCCACGCCGGCATTGAAATCCATCGTGCCGCCGATGAAATCAAGTTCCGCGGCGATCTGCTCCGCCGTCCGCGCCCGCGTCCCCTTCCGCAGCAGCTCGGCCGTGACTGACGACAGCCCCTCTTTGCCCTTCGGATCGGCGACTGACCCGGCCCGCACCAGCACGCTGAAGCTGATGATCGGCACTTCGTGCTGCTCCATCAGTATCACCGTCAGCCCGTTGGCCAGTCTGATTTTTTTGTGCGGCGGCAGTTTCAGCGATTGCTGGGCAAAGCCCGCGCAGATAAACGTCAGGAGTAAAACGCTGATCAGTGAAATGCGAATCAGAATGTTTTTCATAAACGCCGTGCGACAGTCCATCTCAACTGCTTACTGCTTCCTCTCCTTCCGCTTCCCTCCCGACGCTTTCCGTTTTCCACCCTCCGCTTTCGGCTTTGCGTCAGACGCCGTCTGTGCCTCTTCTTTCTCAGGCACGAGCGTCGCGACGGTGCGGTTCTTTTCCGTGAAGTACTCCAGGGCGACGCGCCTCACGTCCGCGGCCGTGACTTTCGCGTATTCGTCGGCGACGCCGAACAGTTTGCGGAAATCGCCGAAAAAGACCTCGTAATTGCCGAGCGCCCGCGCCTTGCCGTTGATCGTCTTCATCTGGCGGTAGAAATTCGCGACGAGCGCATTCTTCGCCTTCTGCAATTCGCGCTCGCTCACGCCGGCTTTGACGCGGTCGAGTTCCTCGACGAGCGCTTTTTCAACCGCCGCGACGGCCACGCCCTCCTTCGGCTGGACGACGATGGAAAAGAGCGTCGGGTCGAAGGCCAGATTCATCCCGCCGCCCACTTCGATCGCCAGCTGATCCCTGTCCACGAGCCGCTGATAGAGTCGCGAGCTTTCGCCGAAGAGCAGGATGTTCTGTAACACCTGAAGTGGGTAATAATCCTTGTGCGCCGATTCGACGACGTGATGACCGACCATCAGCATCGGGAGTTGCGCGAACTTGTTCACCCTGACGCGCCGCTCGCCCAGCTGCTCGGGCTCTCTCGTCGTCACGGGCGGCGGCGGGGCGTGTGACGAGATCGGCTCTATGTATCTCGTCGCCAGCTTTATGATTTCATCAAAGTTCACGTCGCCGGCCACGACCATCGTCGCATTCGACGGCGAATAGCCCATCTCGAAATGGCGCCTGAGGTCTTCCATCTTCCAGTTCTGGATGTCCACCATCCAGCCGATGACCGGCCACTGGTACGGGTGCGCCATGAAAGCCGCGGCCCAGAGCTGTTCCTCGAGCAGGCCGGCGTTGTTTGCCTCGACCGAGGTGCGCCGCTCGGAAGCCACCACGCCGCGCTCCGATTCGATGATCTGCGGGTCGAAGGCCAGATGCTCTATCCGGTCGGCTTCGAGGTCGAAGATCAGCTCCAGGGCCGGCGTCGGGAACCAGTCCTGATAGACCGTCACGTCGTAATCGGTGTAAGCGTTGTTGCTCCCGCCCGCCGCCTCCATCACCACGTCGAACTGCTTCGGCCCGTACTTCTTCGCGCCGTTGAACATCATGTGTTCGAAGAAGTGTGAGATCCCGGTCGTGCCGGGCCGCTCGTTGCGCGAGCCGACGCGGTAAAAAATGTAGAGGGCCACGCTCGGGATCGAATGATCCTCGTGAACCAGAATCTTCATCCCGTTCTTCAGGGTGTGCGTCTTCACGTCCAGACTCTGGGCGCGCGCGGCGGCGGGGCAGGCGAGCAGCGCTGCCAGCAGGCCGGCGGCGATATATTTCGACTTCATAATCCTCATGAGTTGATGAGTGTTTCTCCGGATCAGGGTGGGCCTATGCTGGGGCAGAAGCAAGCGGCGTGTCAACCGGGCGTTTGAAGGCGACATTACGCGCCCGCCGGCCGCCGACTCCTAATTTTTTAGTTGACACGGGCGGCGGGCCGGGTGCATGCTACGAAAAAATTAGGAGGCAGGAGACATGGCCCGCAAAAAAAGTGCCGAACATCTGACTCGCCTTGAAATGGAGATCATGAACGTCCTCTGGGAGACGGGCCCGGCCACGGTGCAGGCCGTGCAGCAGCGGCTCGGGCGCGAACTCGCTTACACGACCGTCCAGACGATGCTCAACGTGCTGCACCGCAAGAAAAAGGTCAGGCGGACGCTCCGGGATCGCGCCTACTACTACCGCCCGGCGGTCAGCCGCGACAAGGTGGCCGGCCACGCCACCAGGGATCTGATTGACCGGCTGTTCGGCGGCTCGGCCGAGAGCCTGGTGATGAGTCTGATCGAGGCCCGCCACCTGACGCCGGAAAAGCTGGCGAAGTTGCACCGGCTCATCGAGGAGTCGGAGGAGAAGCGCGATGGGAACGATTAACCGCCTGCTGCTCTCATTCCTGCTGAACGCGGCTTGGCAGATCGTTGCCATCACACTGGTGGCTTCGCTGTGTGACCGGCTGCTGCGCAACGCCGCGGCGCGCTGTCGTCACTGGTTATGGGTGATGACGCTCGCGCTCTCGCTGCTGCTGCCTTTGTCGAGCCTGATGAGCTTTCAGGAAGTTTATTCATCGGGGTTGTCAGCCGGGAACGTGGCGCAGGCCGGGTCAGTGACCGCCGACACAGCGGCGTCTCCCGAAAGCAGCGCCGCGTGGCTCGTACGTTTTTTCAATCACCGGCCCGCGCCATTCACTCCGCCACAGACTCTGGCCTTCATCATCATCGGTTGTTATCTGTTTTCGCTGCTCTCTCACGCAGGCAGGTTCCACCGCGCGTGGCAGAGGACGAACGAGATTCGCTGTTCAGCTCACGCGCGCGAATTCACTAACCCGCTGACCCTGGCGGCGGCGCGCTGTCGCGAGGCTTTCGGATTGCGACACGCCGTGATTCTCTGCTCGCCGGCCGTCACCGGGCCGGTGACGGCCGGCTTGCGCCACCCGGTCATCATCCTGCCGGAAAGCCTCTTCGACACAGAATCAGCAGAGACGCTGACTTCGGCAATCGGGCACGAGATGGTTCACATTCGGCGGCGCGATTTTGCGCTCAACCTGATTTACGAAGTGCTTTACCTGCCGATTGCATTTCATCCGGCGGCGGCGCTGGTGAAACGACAGGTCAGCCGGACACGCGAACTGGCCTGCGACGAGGCGGTGGCCGGACGACTGGTGTCGGCGACTGTCTACGCCCGGTCGCTGGTCAGGCTGGCTGATTCGATCAGCAACGCCGGGCGCCCGGCTTACACAGTCGGCGTTTTTGACGCCGACATTCTGGAGGAACGAATTATGAAACTGACTGACGGGAAACCACGCATCGGCACACGGGCGGGAATAATTCTGCTGGCTGGCGCCTCGCTTGTTCTGACGGCGACGGGAATTGCGGCCTCATCGCTCTCGCTGAAAATAGCGCAGGATCAACAGGCCTCCGCGGGCAGCGATTTCATGGTCGGCGACTGGGATCTCATCGCCATCAATGATCAGAACCCCGACGAGGCGCTTTCAAAGTTTCCATTCACCATCACGCTGAAGGCGGAGGGCGGCAAGCTGACCGGTAAAGTCATATTCCCCGTGGTGACGGCGAGCGATGACGGGCCGAAGGTCACGGGCCACAGCGAGCGGGCACTGACCGACCCGAAGTTTGACGGCAGGACCTTCACCTTCAAAGTGGACAACGGCCAGGAATTCCTGATCGGCGAGCTGAAACTAACCGATGGTAAGTTTGAGGGGAGATGGAAGGCCTCGAAATCCGAGGAGAGCGGGACTTTGAAGATGAGCCGGAAGAAATAGCCCCGGGACAACGATTCAAATGAAAAAGCTCCCTGTCCTGCTGCTGCTGTTGCTGCCCCTCGCGACCATCGGGCAGCAGCAACCTTCAGCTCCCGCCCCGCTCGCCTTCACTCACGTCACAGTCATTGATCTGACCGGCATGCCTGCCAGGAGTGAGATGACGGTCGTCATCACCGGCAATCGCATCACTGCCGTCGGCCGGACCGGAAAGGTTCGCCTGCCCAAAGGCACGCAGGTGGTTGACGCAACCGGCAAATTCCTGATCCCCGGTCTGTGGGACATGCACGTCCACATCGGAGAGGCAGAACGATCTCTGCCGCTGTTTATTGCCAACGGTGTCACCGGCGTTCGCAACATGGGCGGCAGGCCGGAGCAGCTTTTCAAGTGGCGCGAAGAAGCGGCTTCGGGCAACCGCCCGGGGCCGCGCATCGTCGCCTGCGGCCCGGTAGTTGACGGCCCGCAGCCAGCGAATCCCGATCACGCAGTTCCGGTCAAAACTGCTGAAGAAGGTCGCCGGGCTGTCACCTCACTCAAACAACGCGGTGCCGATTTCATCAAGGTCTATGACGGCATTCCGCGCGACGCTTACTTTGCCATCGCGGACGAGGCGAAGAAGCAGGGCATCCCGTTTGTCGGACACGTGCCCATTGCCATCACGACGATGGAAGCATCAGCCGCCGGGCAGAAGAGCATCGAGCATCTGGGCACCATTCTGGAAGGCAGTTCTTCCGTCGAAACCGAATTGCGGAACTGGGCGGATGAACCGATAAAGGAAGGCGACTTTTCTGCCTTCCCGCGCCGGATCGCCGCTCGCGGTACGCGGATGCTTGATACGTGGAATGAACAGAAGGCTACGCAGATTTACCGGCAGCTCGCGCGGCACAACACGTGGCAGGTTCCGACGCTCGTGGTCAAGTACGTTCAGACATTCATTGACGACATCCATCGCGCCGGAGATGAGCGGGTGAAATTCATTCCGCCCTCCGTCCGCGAATGGTGGTCGCCTGACAAGGGTTTCTTCTTCCGCTATCGCACGCCCGAATACATCGTCTTCAGGAAGCGGCTGTTTCAGAAGGAGCTGGAAATCACCGGAGCGATGCGGCGCGCGGGCGTGCAGTTTCTGGCCGGCTCTGACCTCGGCGGCGCATACACTTTTCCGGGTTTCAGTCTGCACGACGAGCTGGCGCTGCTCGTGCAGGCCGGCTTCACGCCGCTCGAAGCGTTGCAGGCGGCGACCATCAACCCGGCAAAGTTTCTCGGTGAACTGGATTCGTCAGGGACGGTGGAGAAAGGAAAGATCGCCAGTCTGGTGCTGCTCGATGCCGACCCGCTCTCCGACATTCGCAACACCCGGCGCATCAGTACGGTCGTGGTGAACGGACGGTATCTGCCGAAGGAGTCACTGCAAAAGCTGCTTGCAGACGCCGAAGCCGCGGCAGCCGGGAAGTAAAACGTGGCGACCCGGCCTCACCGGCGGCTTTGCATCATCGGATATTTGACGAAAGCAATGCTCGCATCCCGGCCGTGAATGGCTTGGGCCTGCCTGACGGCATTTTCCACCGTGTCACTCGATTTGAATCCGAGGTGGTGAGCGAGGCCGGGGTCTTTCGCGCCTGCGATGATCACCGAGCCGGCGTGGCGCAATCGTTTGAGCGGATAAGTCGCCATCACCGCATGCACCGGGTGGAAGCCGTAACAGAAGCGGTATTTGTAGATGTATTCGGGCCGGTGAGCGAAATCATCTTCGGCCTGATCGCGAATCACGTAAGGATCATTCGTCCGACTCAGCCACTGATCCCACACTTCGCGGTAAGACGGGAAGTGAACGTCATTCCACTCGTTCGGGCAGGGCGTCGCCATAATGACCATGCAGCCGGGCTTGCCGGCGGCCTCGATCATTCCGCCCAGATACCCGAGCCCCGATGATACGAGCGTCAGCAGCGGGTTCAGCGAAGAGTAAGCCGCGTAAGGGCTCCAGTCAGGCAGGCCGTAAAGGATGATGTCGGCTTTCTCTTCGAGCAGCGCGCGGCGCGGCGGCGACTTTGAGCGGAGCAATTCCAGAGCGGCGTGGCGGGTGGCGCTGACACTGCCCGCCCACATTTTTGAGACGTGATATGGATCACTCAGCACGGTTTCGATTTTGTAAATGCGCCGCCCGGTCGCGGCCTCCAGATGCGCGCCCATCTCGTTGAGCATCTCGTGCATCGGGTTGCGCACGAGCGACGTGGACATGTCATCCGGGTTGTGGTGCCAGCGGATCGCGCGGAACGTGGAGAGGCCGACGCAGACCGACTTCCAGCCGCCGGTGAACCCGCGAAAACAGGTCGTGTTGAGGTAAATCGTCAGGTCGGAATCAACCACCAGACGATTCACTTCCACGTCATAGCCGGAGGCGGTGCGACCGAGGTGAACCAGATTCTCCGCGTCCTCGGCGTCGTGGCAGAGCAGGCGAAAGCCGAATTCTTTGACCAGCCGCTCTCCGATCAGCTTCGCCAGCTCCATCCGCGTGGATTTGCGGTGCAGCGCGTTCGCGCAGACGAGCGTGATGTCGCGCCGGGCGACGCCCGCCTTATCGAGTTCATCGAGGATCAGGTTGATGGCGACTTCCCAGACCGGGGCGTAACACGAGACCGTCGGGTCATCAAAAGCAATCGTGACGCGGTGGCCCGGCCTCGCCAGTTCGCTGACCGGCGGCAGTTCGAGCGAAGCCCTGAGCGCCTCGCGCACCGTCTCTTCGAGATTCTCAACCGGAGGCAGGCCGGCATCGAAGCTGCCCGGAATGACTCTGGTGTGATCCGGCAACTCAACCGCGATTTCTTCACTGCCGAAGACGATGCGTTCCTGCATGGATTTGCCTCCTCAGCGGCGCTGCATCGCGCACGCAATCTCGCCCGCAATCCGCGCGTTGTTTTGCAGCAATGCAATATTTGCCTTGAGCGAGCGCCCGCCGCTGCGTTCGGCGATGCGCGAAAGTAAAAAGGGTGTGACCGCTTTGCCGCTGATGTTATGTCGCGCGGCTTCGGCCAGTGCTTCTTTAATAAATTCGCCGATCTCGCCGGCCGGGACTTCATCTTCGACGGGAACGGGCGCGACGACCAGCACGGCGCCGGTGCAACCAAGCTCCCAGTGCTTCCGCGCCAGTGACGCGACCTGCCCGGGCTCGTCGGCGCGCAGATCGAGTCTGATTCCGCTCGACCGCGAATAAAAAGCCGGCAGTTCATCAGTGCCGTAACCGACGACCGGCACGCCGAGCGTTTCCAGCACCTCCATCGTCTTCGGCAGGTCGAGAATCGCCTTCGCCCCGGCGCAGACCACGACGAGCGGATAACGCGCGAGCGCAGTCAGGTCAGCCGAAACGTCAAAGCTGTCGCCCGCGCCACGATGCACTCCGCCGATGCCCCCTGTCGCAAAGACGTGGATGCCCGCCCTGCGCGCCAGGTGCAATGTGGCCGCAACCGTTGTCGCGCCCCAGCGCCCTTCGCTCGCTACGCTCGCCAGATTCGCGAGGTTCACTTTGGCGACGTCGCTGCGCCGGGCGACGGCCTGCATCTGTTCTTCACTCAGGCCGACGACCGGCTGCCCTTCGATGATGGCGATGGTGGCGGGCCGGGCGCCGGTCGCGCGGACGGCCGTCTCGCAGGCGCGCGCCGTGTCGAGGTTGTGCGGCGCGGGCAGGCCGTGCGCGATGACGGTGGATTCGAGAGCGACCACGGGGAGCGGAGAGTTCATGCGTTTCCTGCCGATGAAAAGAAAAGCGGCGGAGCCCGCGCGGAAGCAGACATCCGCACTTGAAAATGCCCGGTAGCTTACTTATCCTCACGGGCGCGTGACAGATTAGCTCACCTGCGGTCGTTGAGCCAGGCTGTCATCCCGCGCCGTTCGAAGCATCTCCCTTGAAAAACTGATGACAGCAATTAAGCACGAGCGAGATTGTGATGAAAAAAGAGACTCTTGCCCTTATCCTCGGCGGCGGTCAGGGGACGCGGTTGTTCCCTCTGACCTGGCATCGTTCCAAACCGGCAGTCCCGCTCGGCGGCAAATACCGCCTGATTGACATCACACTCTCCAACTGCATCAACTCCGACATCAGCAAGGTCTACGTGCTGACGCAGTTCAATTCCGCCTCGCTCAACCGGCACATTGCGCGGACGTACCGCTTCAGCCCGTTTTCAGACGGCTTCGTGGACATCCTCGCCGCCGAGCAGACGCCGACGAACAAGGACTGGTTCCAGGGGACTGCCGACGCCGTCCGCCAGGTGATGGTGCATATCGAAGACATCAACCCAGACAACGTGCTGATCCTTTCCGGCGACCATCTTTACCGGATGGATTACCGCGAATTTCTGAAGCACCACGACGAAAGCAATGCCGACGTGACCGTCTCGGTCATCCCCAGCGACGAAGCACATGCGTCCAGCTTCGGCCTGCTCAAAACGAATGACGAAAGCCACATCATTGAATTTCGCGAAAAGCCGCCGAAGGATCAACTCGACGCGATGCGCGTGGACACGAGCCTCCTCGGGCTGACGCGCGAGGACGCCGAGCGGCGCCCGTTCCTCGCCTCGATGGGCGTCTACGTTTTCAAATTCGACGCGCTGCGTGAGTTGCTGAAGGACGAGAAGAACGCGGATTTCGGCAGCGAAGTGATCCCGGCGGCGATCAACAAGTACGACGTCCAGGCTTTTCTCTTCGACGGCTACTGGGAAGACATCGGAACGATCAGCTCGTTCTATCACGCGAATCTGGACATGGCCAGCATCCTGCCGAAGTTTAACCTCTTCGACGTGGACGCGCCGATTTACACGCGCGCGCGCTTCCTGCCCGGCTCGAAGCTGATTGACTGCCAGGTGCGTGATTCGATCATTTCAGAAGGCTGCATCCTCAACCGCGTCTGGATTGACCACTCGGTCATCGGCATCCGCTCGCGCATCGAGAACTACTCGCGCATCGAGCATTCGCTGATTATGGGCGCGGATTACTACCAGACGCTCGACGAACTGGAAATGGAGCGCCGTCACGGCATCCCCTGGATGGGCATCGGCGAGAACACGATCATCCGCAAGGCGCTCGTTGACAAGAACGTCCGCATCGGCTCCAACGTGCGAATCCTGAACGAAGCCGGGCGCGAAAATTCCGACAGCGAGAACGGGACTTACTATATTCGCGACGGCATCGTGATCATCCCGAAGAACGTGACCATCACGGACGGCACCATCATCTGATTCGACGAAACAATCCACGAAGCAACACGAAGGCCCACGAAGAATGGTAAAACTTCGTGGGCCTTCGTGTTTGTGAATGAGGTTCCGGAGTTCACCGCAATGAATTGAAAACCAGCCTGAACGTCCCCCACGTTTGCGCCCGGTGCTGCGGCCTGAATCCGAACAGGATCACGTGCCCCTTGCCCAGGGCAGCTTCGGCAATCGCCGTCTTCCCGGCCAGATATTTTTCACCAAGCAGCCAGCCCGAACGCAACACCCCCTTGTCGGCATACTGCGCAACTTCCTGCACCTGAGTTTTATCGAGAATTTCAAATGCGCTGCTGTTGGTAAAGTAAGCGTCAGCCGCCGCGGGCATCCCCTTTGACAGCGGGTGCCGTGTGTTGAGTTCCACCCTGAGCAGCGAGCCGGGGCAGTAAAAATCCGAGGTCTTCAATCCCGCGAGCGCATTTTTGACCGGCAGGCTGAAGGCTTCAATCGCGAAGCGCGCGGCGTTGTCGAAGCAGACGAGCGTGCCCCCGGCTTCGACGAATTCGCGCAGTTCCTTCACGCCGGCCTGTCCGATACCGCCGCTGAATTCCGCCGGGTAAGTTTTCGCGCTGTTGCCGCCCGTGATCTCACGCCCGCGCTGGTCGGGCAGCACGATGACGTCGTACTTCGCGCGCAGGTTGCCGGCTCTCATTTCGGCGTCGCGCAGCGCTGAGTATTTCACCTGCCACTCGTCGAAGACGTACCGCGTCCAGCCTTCATCCATCGAAGGCGACCAGCTCTGGTATAACGCGACTCTGGCAGTCACGCCGGCGCGCGGCTGGTGCTGCCGTGCGTAATCGCGCAATGAAGCGTCTGAGAGCAGGCCCAATTGCGCATCGAATTTATCTTTCACTTCGACGCAGTTCACGCCCATCTGCATCGGCAGCGTCCAGCCCGCCACGTCGTAAGGCCGTTCAGCCGGGCCGCCGGGGTAGAGACGGCGTTCGGGATACTGTTGCACTTCGAGCAATGCTTTCGCACAGGCGCGGTAGGGTTGCCGCATCAGCACGACGCGCGAGCTTGGCCCATAGCTCACGCCGTCAGCCGTGAAGGATGATTTCGCCTCGTGAACTTCGACCCCCTGCGCGGCAAGGATGCTCACCATCTTCGCCGCCGCGAATTCATCGTGCTGCCCCTTGGGGATCACGTAAGCGTAAGGCGCTTCGCGTTCGCCGGCTTCGAGGGCGCGGCGCCCGGCCTGATAAAAATTGCGGACGAACTCTTCGCGATACTGCGCCGCGAGGCCGAGCAGCGAGCGCGTGGCGAGGATTTCCATATTCAGAATGTCACGCGGGTGCCATTCGCCGCCGGGCCATGGGTCGGGGAAGTTCGTCGCCCGTTCGAGCGGGTCGGCCAAGCCCCGCACGCCGCGCGGCTCTTCGGTTTCGCGGCCCGGTCGCGCTTCGGTCGTTTCGCGTCTGCGGCCCGCACGCAGTTCTTCCGCCGTGATCGTGATCGGCGTGGCCAGATCGGCGCTCGCGGCTTCGCTCAGGATGCCGACCGAGTTGTGATAGTAGGGCGCCGTCCGCAGCCCGCCGTGCCACCACGTGTCGTAAGCCATGTTCGTGCCGATGCCCTTGAACCCGGCGGCCTGCAGGTCGGTCGCCATCTTCGTGCCGACGAGCGCCACTTCGCGCAGGATCGTCGGGTCAATGTTCGGGTTCGGCGGGTCGAGGAAGGGCGGCACGAAGAGCCGCGACGAATTCTGCCCCTGCTGATGCACGTCGTAGACGATGTGGGGGAACCACTCCTTGTAAAAGAGGTCGGTCACGAGTTGCGTCTCGCGGAGGTTGAGCATGTACCAGTCGCGGTTGTTGTCGTGCCCGGCGTAGTGGTGGTAGAGTTCCGGCGGCGACGTTCCTTCCGCCGGAGTTCCCAGCGTTTTGCGGTACCAGTTCGTCACAATATCCACGCCGTCAGGGTTGGTTGAGGGCATCAGCAGGATGATCGTGTTCTCCAGCACGGAGCGCATCCCGGCGCTCTCCTCACTCGCCAGTGTGTAAGCCAGCGTCATGGACATCTGCGAAGCGACGATCTCGGTCGAGTGGATCGAACACGAAATGGCAATCACGGCCCTGGCCCGGTGAATCAGATTATCCGCTTCGGTGAGTGAGCCGACGAGGCGCGGGTCGGCCAGCCGGCGCTGCAAGTCCTGATGGCTTTTCAGGTCGCGCAGGTTTTCCGGCGAACTGATCGTCGCCAGCAGAAAAGGGCGCCCCTGCGTCGTTTTGCCGAGTTCGCGCAACGTGACGCGATCAGACGCCGCGTCGAGTTTTTTGAAGTAATCGGTGATCTGCGACCAGTCGGCGAGTTTGCGGTCATCGCCCGGCTCAAAACCCAGCACGGAACGCGGCGAGGGCACGGGCTTGTGATCGGCCCGTGCCAGAGCGGCGCCGAAGCCCGAGGTCAGCAGCACGAGCAGCACGAGCCGCGAAGCAGATGAAGCGCGCGAAGAAAAACGCGGGGCAGAGTTTCGTTTCATCCTGAAGTCCCTCTGGTGGAGTTAAAATTGAAGATGCCGTCAACCGAAGAAATCGGCAAAGGAGGCACGCAGTTTAGCACGGCAGCGGCGCCCGGCGCAGTGCGCCCCGGCCCGGTCGCGCGGTTGCGGTATTACCTGACTTTCGTCGTGGCCGCGCTCTGCTTTCTGATCCTCGGCGTGCCGGTGATTCCGCTCGGGTACCTGCTGCGCCGCTTTTTCGGCGTGAAGGATTTCATCTGCCCGTTCGGCAGATTCGGGGCGCGGCTCTATATGCGCACGGCAGGCATGCGGATTCATGTCATCGGACGTGAACGTCTTGATCCGCAGCAGCCGTACGTCTTCGTCGCCAATCATCAGAGCAACCTCGACCCGCCGCTGATTTTTGCCTGCGTCGGGCGGAATCCGAGTTTTCTGGTCAAGAAAGAACTATTCAGGATTCCCGTCTTCGCCCAGGGCATCCGCCTGATTGACATGGTTCCGGTGGATCGCACCGACCGCGAATCGGCTCTGGCCAGCACGCGGCTGGCGGCAGAGAGACTCAAGGGCGGGCGTTCTTACGCCGGCTTTCCCGAAGGCACGCGCTCGGCTGACGGGCGCGTCAGGGAATTCAAGAAGGGACTTTTTTACATGGCGGTCGGAGCCGGCGTGCCGGTGGTGCCGCTGGTGATCAACGACACGCGGCGGGTGATGCGGAAGGGGGCGAATTACTGCGTGCCCGGTGATGTCTTTATGGAAATCCTGCCGCCGGTCAGCACCGCCGGATATACGCCTGAAAACATTGATGAGCTGGTGACGAAGGTGCGCGAGCAGTTTGTGCCGCGCGTGCTGACCGATTAGAGCCAGCCCTGGTCGCCGGAGCGCTCCGGAATTATTCGATGGAATTATTCAGTCACTCAACTTATAATCCCATTGCGGTTTTTCAGCAGTACCACTTCGGAGTCCCCGAACCCAACAACTTCTAACCGAGAAAACAATCAGGTTGATTTTATGCTGGAGAAAACACCCGCCCCGGTGGAACTTTCCCAGCCTGCCGACCCAGATTTTTCCCCTGCGGGTTTATCCCCCCGGACGCAGGCTAAAGTTCTGACCTTTGCCAACCAGAAAGGTGGTACCGGCAAGACCACCATCGCACAGAATCTGGCCATTTGCCTGGCTCTGCATTACGGCCAGCGCGTGTTATGTGTTGACCTTGACCCGCAGGGCAATCTCAGCCAGGGGTTGTCCGCGGAATCAGTCAGGGCAGCCAGAACCGCTGACCGTCTCATGCTGGTCCCTTCGGCCAGAATTTCCGAATACATCATCCCGATCCGCCCGTCCGTTGATCTCATTCCCAACCGCTACCAGCAGGAATTGAGTACGGCTGTGGAGAGACTGCCTCTTTACGGGAACCCGCTCAGGAAACACCTGAGCGGGGTGATGACCGAGTACGACTACATTCTGATTGACACGCCCGCCGGCCTCTTCAGGGCGACGCAGATCGGAGTTGATGCGGCTGATCAGGTGATGATCGTCATTTCCAGCGGGAGTTATGCGCTCAAGGGGGCGTCGGCGCTGGTCTCGTGGATGGCTGAGATCCACGCGAGGCTCGGCAAACAGCTGCCCCTGGTCAGAATCGTGCTGAACAATTATGACGAGCGGCGGCGCTTTGATCGCGAACTCAGGCAGGAAGTGCGGGACATTTTCGGCAACGATCTTTACGAGACGCAGATTCGCACGAGCGTCAAAATCGTCGAAGCGGCGGCCCGCGCCCAAGCCGTCGTCGAATTGCCGCAGACCAATCCCGGGACCACGGATTTCAAGCGCCTGAGCCGGGAAATCCTCGGCCTGCCAATCAATGTGGGCACGGTGGCAAATGTAACGTTCGCCGCTGACACTCAGTCATCGGACGCGAGGCTTAAACTCGTTTCCTGAATCCGGTGATGACGGGCCGGGATCATCCGCCAGATAACCAGTCAGAAACAACCGGCGTGACCTGTCCGGGCTGGCAGATTTCTGCCCGTCAGTTTTCCACACGGGTCAGGATTATTCCGATTCTCAATCTCCCTGCCTGACCTGCCCGTAAAGCGAGTTGCGGCAGATCAGCAGCATTCCGTCCGGGTCTTCAACAAAGTGCAGCAGCTGCGCTTCAAGCCAGCGGTAGACCGTGCGGGGTGTCACTTTCACGATGGCCGCCGCCTGTTCCGGGGTCAGCATTTCAATTTCAGCGGCGCAGCCCGGACACCACACTCTGACGGGTCGCCGGCCGGATCCAATGACCAGCGTGCGCTCGGTTTCAATAATGATCTCAGTCAGTTTCTTCGTCCCCATACCCACCTTTCTTTTTCTCCTGCCCGGCCTCGTCGGCACTGTTTTCAGGACAAGCCAACACTACCCCCTCACCCGGCGTAAAATCCTTAGAGCGACTTGAGATTTTTTTGAGATTTTTTTCAGTCCCTGCTCCAAGCCACTCCTCTCGCCAGTCAGCCCACCTAACTCCTTGCTTTTCAACACCGGTGGCAGTCGATCCCTGCTCCTCAGGAAAAACTCAAAAGTTCTTCAGGGGTTCTTTATGACTTTCCCCTGACAGCCGGGGTATGACTTCACCCGGGCAATCAGGCTGTCGCCCTTTCCCCGGATGCTGAAAAACCTGAGACCACCGGACAAAAATTATGAACTACGTTATGAAGTCATCGCCGCTTTACGAGTTCGGCCCTTTCCGACTCAATCCTGATGAACGACTGCTGACGCGCGAAGGTCAGCCCGTCCAGTTGACGCCCAAGGCCTTTGAGACCCTGCTGCTGCTCGTCGAGAACAGCGGGCGCGTGATGGGCAAGGACAGGCTGATGCAGGAGATCTGGCCGGACAGTTTTGTCGAGGAGACCAACCTGGCGCAGAACATTTCGCTGCTCAGAAAAGCCCTGGGCGACGGTCAGAACGGGGTGAAGGTCATCGAAACCGTGCCGAAGCTGGGCTACAGATTTCTGATGAGCGTCGAGCAGGTCGAGGAAAGAGGGCAGCCCGGTCTGGTGATCCGCGAGCGCACCCGGTCGCGCATCCTGATCGAGGAAAAAGACGATCAGCCGGAAAGGCCCCTGCTCCGGTCTTTGCACCAGCCCGCCATTGACATCCCGGCGCGCCCGGTCCCGACACTGCCGACCGCGCCGGCTCCCAAAGTCATCAGGCGCACGCTGGAGACCAGATACGCCCGGAGCGGCGACGTCAATATCGCTTATCAGGTGATCGGCGACGGCCCGATTGATCTGGTCTTCGTCATGGGCTGGGTGTCACATCTGGATTATTTCTGGGAAGAGCCTTCGTTCGCTTACTTCCTCAACCGCCTGGCTTCGTTCGCGCGGCTGATCATCTTCGACAAACGGGGCACGGGGCTTTCCGACCGCGTCCCCGTGAACCAGCTGCCGACGCTGGAGCAGCGCATGGACGATGTGCGTGCCGTGATGGAGGCCGTCGGGTCAGAGCGCGCCGTGCTGTGCGGCGTTTCCGAAGGCGGCCCGATGTGCAGTCTTTTCGCCGCAACTTACCCGGAGAAAACCAGCGCCCTTGTGATGATCGGAACTTACGCCAGACGCCTGAAAGACGATGATTACCCCTGGGGGCCGACGGCGGAAGAGCGCGAGCATTTCTTCGCGGAAATTCAGCGGGAATGGGGCGGCCCTGTCGGCATCGAAGACCGCGCGCCGACCCTCGCCCAGGATGAGCGCTTCTGCCAGTGGTGGTCAACTTACCTGCGCATGGGGGCGAGCCCCGGGGCCGCGCTGGCATTGACGCGGATGAATGCAGAAATTGATATTCGCCGCGTGCTGCCGACCGTCCGCGTCCCGACTCTGGTCATCCACCGAACCGGCGACACCTGCCTGCGCGTCGAAGAGGGCCGTTATGTCGCCAGTCAGATTCCGGGGGCGAAATTCGTCGAACTGCCCGGCATAGACCACCTGCCTTTCGTCGGCAATCAGGATGCCATCCTCGACGAGATCGAAGAGTTCCTGACCGGGATGCGCCACGCGCCCGAATACGACCGCGTGCTGGCGACCGTGCTTTGCACGCACATTGCCAGCCTGCCCGCGGAGGCGGCGCACGACAGCCAGTGGCAGCAGACGCTCGACCGGCATTACGCCTACGTCAGAAAAGAGATTGAATTGTTCCGGGGTCGCGAAAGCGAACTCGGCGATGACGGCCTGATTGCCACCTTCGACGGGCCGGCCAGGGCGATCCGCTGCGCCTGCGCGATAAACGAATCGGCGCGGCGCCTGGGGATCCCGGTCCAGTCCGGCGTCCACACCGGCGAATGCGACCTGCTGGGCGACAAAGTCAGCGGCCTCGCCGTCACCATCGGCTCTCAGGTCGCCGCCGAAGCCGCGCCGGGCGAGGTGCTGGTGTCGAGTACGGTCAAGGACCTGGTCGCCGGTTCGGGGATTCGTTTCACTGACCGCAATCTGCACGAGCTTCAGGGCGTTGCCGAAGAGTGGCGCTTGTTTGCCGTTGAGTAAAAGAAGCGGAATGGGGCGCGGATCAGGACAGATCAATCCGTGAAAATCCGTAACACCCGTCTCATCCGCGTTCCATTCCGTGGATGACAGGAAAATCGAAGGAGCATCTCTCACTTCTCCGCCCATCGTGTTACCATTCTCCATTGCTCCGCCGCACAATTTCGCTTCCGAGGTAACCTGATGGGCAGTGATCCCAACGTTCATAAAACAACACTCGATAACGGGCTGGTAGTCATCTCCGAGCAGATGCCGCACGTCCGTTCGGTCAGCTTCGGCGTGTTTTTGCGCACCGGCTCGCGGCACGAGCCGGCCGCGCAGAACGGCATCTCGCATTTCATCGAGCATGCGCTCTTCAAAGGCACACGCAAACGCTCCGCCGCGCAGATCGCCGAAGAATCAGACACGCTCGGCGGGCACCTCGACGCTTTCACCGGCAAGGAGATCGTCGGCTTTTACAACAAAGTCCTCGACGAGCATCTGCCGCGTGCGTTCGAACTGATCGCCGATCTGGTGACCGGCCCGGCCTTCGATTCGACCGAGCTTGAGAAGGAGCGCAACGTCATCCTCGAAGAGATCAAGATGGTCGAAGACACGCCGGACGATCTGGTCTTTGAAATCTTCGCGGAAAATTACTACCCCGACCACCCGCTGGGCCGCCCGATCCTGGGCACGCCGGAGACGCTCGCCACTTTCAAGGGCAGGCGCGTCGAGGAGCATTACCACAGCACCTTCAGCCCCGACAACCTGATCATCGCGGCGGCCGGGAATCTGACACACGAGCAGTTGCTCGAACTCGTGAGCGAACGTTTCGCCGGCCTCGAGCGGTGCGACACGACGCTGACTTCACCGTCGCCGGATCACAATCCGCACATCACGCTGCGCCACAAGAAAGAGCTGGAGCAGGCGCATCTGGTGATCGGCGCGCCGTGCCCGTCGCTCGCGAGCGATGATCGTTACGTGGCTTACCTGATGGCTTCGATCCTCGGCGGCGGGATGAGTTCGCGGCTGTTCCAGTCCGTGCGCGAAGACCGCGGGCTGGTTTACACGGTCTACGCGGCCATGAACGCTTACAACGATTGCGGCTACCTGACGATTTACGCCGGCGCCTCGAAGGGGAACCTGAAGCGGACGATTGCCGCGACGATGGAGGAATTGCGCCGCATCAAAAACGAGCCGGTCAGCCCGGAAGAGCTGCAACGCAACAAGGATCAGCTGAAGGCTGGACTGATCCTCAATAACGAATCAACCTCTTCGCGGATGAGCGCGCTCGCGCAGAACGAAATCACCTTCGGCGAGTTCATCTCGCAGGACGAAATTATCGCGCAGGTCGAAGCGGTGACGAGCGAAGAGGTGCGGCGGATCGCCAGCGAAATTTTTCAGCCCGACGCCCTGGCCGTCACGCTGCTCGGGAACATCAGCCGCTTCAGACTTGAACGCGGCCAGTTGCGGTGCTGACAGAATAAAAACCACGGGGCCACAGCGAACACGGGGGAGTCCATTTCCGTCTCCCCGTGTTCATTGTGGCCCCGTGTATCCTTTCCGACTACTTTGCCGAGAATCTGTAGAGCGTCGTCGTTTTGTAAGTCTCGCCTTTCTTCAAAACCGTCGTCGGGAAGTTCGGCTTGTTCGGCGAGTCGGGGAAATGCTGAGTCTCCAGACAGAATCCGGAACGTTTCTGATACACCTTCCCGCCCTTGCCGGTGAGCGTCCCGTCCAGAAAATTGCCCGTGTAAAACTGCACGCCCGGCTCGGTCGTGAAGACTTCCATCACCCGGCCCGTGGTCGGCTCGTAGACCGTCGCCTGCTGCCGCAGCGTCTTATCCCACCGGCTGAAGACCCAGTTGTGATCGTAGCCCTTGCCGAAGACGATCTGCTCATCCGACGAATCAATCCGCGCGCCGATGGCCGTCATCGCGGTGAAATCGAACGGCGTGCCTTTGACGTCGCGCAGTTCGCCGGTCGGGATCAGGCCGGCGTCAACCGGCGTGAACTTGTCGGCGCTGATCAGCACCTGATGGTTGAGAATGTCCCCGCCCCCGGCCAGGTTGAAGTAAGAATGGTTCGTCAGGTTGACGACCGTATCCTTATCGGTCGTCGCCACGTAATCAATCCGCAGCGAATTATCATTCGTCAGCGTGTAGGTGACGGTGACTGACAATTTGCCGGGGTACCCCTCCTCGCCGTCTTTGCTGACGTAACTCAGTTCGAGCGCGGGCCCGAGCCGGGTAGTCAGCTGTTTCGCCTTCCAGATCTGTTTGTCGAAACCTTTGATCCCGCCGTGCAGGTGGTTCTCGCCGTTGTTCACGGCCAGCTTGTATTCAGTGCCGTTCAGCGTGAACCGGCCTTTGGCGATGCGGTTGCCGTAACGCCCGGTGATGGCGCCGAAGAAGGGGTTCCGCTTGAGATAGTTCTCCAGATCATCAAAGCCCAGCACCACATCGCCCAACTGGCCTTTGTTATCGGGCACCTTGAGCGAAACGACGATGCCGCCGTAATTCATAATGCGCGCTTCGACGCCCTTGTCATTGGTCAGCGTGTAAATCTCAACGTTTTTCCCGTCGGCAGTTTTGCCGAAGGGCTGTTTGCTCATTCCTGTTTTCGTCTGCGCCATAACGTCAAATGAAGTGATCAGTAAAATCAGTATGAGGGTGATTTTGGTTTTGTGCGGACTCATCTTGATGAAGTTCCTCCATCCTGTGGTGGTTTGAAGTTTCTGCCCGGATTCTTGCGCTGGCGGCGGTCACGGTCGGCCGGACAGGCTGACCCTGCTGACACCCGGGCGCGCTTTTCATTCCCCGCGTTTGATTCAGATAAGTTGTGAACCTGCTGGCAGCAGGTAAAGCTACAGCGGTTCGGCGGCAAAGACAACAGCGCGCGCGAGGAACTTTTGAAGCGCTTCCCTTCGTATAAGCACCTGTCGCATCATGACGGGGCAGTTCCAGTAATTGCGGCGATAAGAAACGAATCACAGCCCGGATAGTTACTGAATGGAGGTCGGAGAGATGTTTTGCCCTAACTGTGCCGCGCCGATTGAAGGCGCGAAGTTCTGCCGCTCCTGTGGTGCGAACGTCAGCCTGGTGCCACAGGCGCTGACCGGAGAACTCCCCAAAGAGCGCATCGTCGCAGACGATATGGCACGTGATCAGTATGGCCGTCATGATCATCACGGGCGGCGGATGCGCCATCGTGACCGCCCTCCCAGTCTGCCCGGAGGCATTCAGATGACTTTCATGGGGGTCGGCTTTCTGCTCGTTTCGATGGCGGCCTTCTTCTGGGCGCCGGCGGGCCACTTCTGGTGGTTCTGGCTGCTGATCCCGGCTTTCGGGATGCTCGGAAGCGGCGTCGCCGAAATCGTGCGCGTCAGAGAAGCATCACAGGCTGCGGGACAAGCCACGCCCCTTCAGAATCCGGCAATGCAGGCAGCCCCGAACACAAATGAACTCCCGCCGCGCCAGCCGGCTGAATTTACGCCGGGCAGCATCATCGAAGGCACGACGCGCAACCTTGAGCCGCGGCCCGAAAGAGAGAGAAGGTAAATCCGGAGGTCTGACGAATGTATTGTCCCAAGTGCGCCGCGCCGATTGACGGAGTGAAATTCTGCCGCTCCTGCGGCACGAATGTCAGCCTGGTTCCGCAGGCCATCTCCGGAACATTACCGCCGGCTCAGCCTGCGCCGCTCGCGGAAATTCAATCGCAGCTCCGGATCATTGCCGCCCCCGAGAACAACGGGATCGGACAGCTGATGGGCGGAGTGGGCTTCCTGCTCGCGGCATTTTTCACCCATTTCTACTGGCTGCTGATTCCCGCTTTCATTATGCTCAGCAAAGGATTCGGGAAGATAGTCAGCCTCAGACAGGCGCGCAGGTATGTGGCCGAGTTGACTGCCAGTCAGGTATCCGCCCCCATTCCGGCGCCCCCACCGGCCGCGGCAATTCCCTCCGCGCCTGACACCGATGAATTACCGCCGCGCGAGCCCGCGGCAATCACGCCACCCAGCGTCGTCGAAGGCACAACGCGACATCTGGATCCGACTGCCGGGCGTTCAGAGCAGAAGGTCTGAAGGGGCCGGGCAGGGGACTCATTCCGGCTTCACCGGGTCTTTGAGCTTCTCCTTCTCGGCATTCACATTGAAAATTTTGTAGTCGCTGAACCGGGTCACCGAATTCCCGGTGAAGCCCTTGATCAGGAACACCCGTGCCGCGAAGTTGACCTCCTGATAACTCGGCATCCAGACCTCGTTGTTGATGCGCTCCTGCTCGAAGACCATCCCCGAACCCGGCTTGAGTGAAACGAACATCCCGCCGGCTATCTTGAATGTATCGGAGAGCCGGAGTTCCAGCCGCGCCACCTGCTTGTCAATCGGGTCAATCCAGAATGCGCCGATCAGTTTGAGCCGCTGCGCGAATTTCTCGAAGTTCGTCTTCGGCTTGTATTCCGGATTCGGCTCGAAGTCGAAGACGATCACGTCGCGGTTGCGGAACCGCTCGCGCCGCGGGTTGAGCAGCTTCGAGCAGTGGAGCATGTCGGCAATCGTATTGCGGCCTTCGTTCTCGTCATCGCCCTCGTCTTCATCCTTGCCTTTCGCGGCGGCCTCCTGCTTCTTCTGTTCCTTCTTCGCCTTGTCGGCCTCGCGCTTTTCGATTCTCTTGACGGCCTTTTCGAGGTCGGAGAGCGCCTTCTTCTCCTCGTCGGGCGTCAGCGGTTTGCCGTTCTTCTCGATCAGCTTGTAGAGCCGGTAGCCGTGATAGAAGCTGACGTCGTGCGTGTAACTCTCCTTGTTTTTCATCACGCCCTTGTCGTCGAACTCGCGCTCGATGGTGGTCTGAGTGAATGTGTATTTGTCGCGCAGGCGGACGAGGTTTTCCTGATTCTCCTTCACCTGTTCGAGCAGCGCGGGGATGTCGGGCAGCGGTTCGCCCGAGACTTTCGGGAAATCGAAGCGCGCGCTTTCGACCCGCCGGTTGTGGGTGACCGCGTCCAGCCTGACGGTGAACCGCTCTTCGCCTTCAGTGTAGTTGACCGTGAAAGGCTCCTTCACGCCGTCCACAACGCGGTAGTCGCCGTAATCGAAAGTCTTCGTGACCGCGCCCCGCGGGATTTCCTCCCTCACCAGCATTCCCGATGCGGCGTCGAAATACATCCTGATCTTCACATTCTTTGCGGTCGTCAGGACGACCACGTTGGCCGGTTTGTCATTGACGGTCTTCTGGCCTTCGGCGGCGAGCTTTGCCTTGTCCTTTTTGTAATCGAACCAGCGGCGGTTGCGGTAAACCGCCTCGGCCTGAAAATCATTGCTCTCCTGCCCGGTCAGCGTGCGCAGGCCGTTGCGCGAATCCCGGCTCCATGCCGATTTGCCGTTGTACCCCAGGCTCGCTTCCAGCCCGCCGATTTCGATGCTGAGCGCGTAAAAGTTCGGCGCCATCGCCGCCGACTGGTAACGCCCGGTCGCGCCATCAGCCGGGCGAGTGATGGTCCCGGTCGCCTGACGCGACGTGACACGTTTGATCGCTTTTTCGCCGCCCATCGCTTTGAGGGCCTGACCGAGGATCTTATCTGCGGTTTGTGCCGGGACGGCGGCTGAGAGGCCGGCGAGTAATATGAGACTGGCTGTTGCCGTCGTCAGCCAGCGCGGCATGGCAGGGCGGGGCGATGGCAATGCGGCGGCACTTGCCAGAGACTTTTTCGACATTGATCTCCTCCTGTGAAATTGAACCTGCGACAGCCCGTGGTGAAACGTTAGAACGATTCGCCTGCTGAAAACTTTCCGGTGAACCCTGAGGAAATTGTTTCAGCCTGCAAGCTGTCGTGAAGTGGACGTTCTGGTTTCGGGAGTATCAGCGAAAGGGGAAGCTGTCCCATGCATTGCGCTGGGGTTAACGAAACTCCGGCGACGGTTGTTTCGGATTTTTTCCGGCACTGGCGCAGTGTCGTAAACATCGGGGCGAAACCTGAATGCCCGAATTGCCCGGCCTGGGTCGCTATGCTACGATGCGGAGTCACTGGATAATATCACCGTCAGCATCGGTTCATCACTGATCACCCCGTATCAGGCATGCGAATTTGTATCCTCGGCAGCGGCAGTTCCGGCAACGCGACGCTCATCGTCGCGGGCGAAACGCGCGTGCTGGTGGATTGCGGGCTGAGCCGCCCGGAGCTTGTCCGCCGCCTCCGGGAAGTTGGCGAAGACCCGGCCGCAATCACCGCCATCGTCATCACCCATGAACATGGCGACCATGCGCGCGGGATGTCAATCGTTTCCAAAACCCTGGGGGTGCCCGTTTATATTTCATCTGACGCGCTCTCGGCCTGCCGGCTCGGCGAAAAGGAGAAGTTCGTCAGGCGCGGCGAAGCGATCTCTTCGGCGCAGGATTTTGAAATCGGCGAACTGAAATTCCACCCGTTCACGATCCCCCACGACGCCGCCGATCCGTTCGCCTTCACGGTCGAATCGCGCGGGGTCAAAGTCGGGATGGCAGTTGATCTGGGCTATTACAACGCGCTCGCGGCCGAAAGATTCCGGGGCGCGGACGCGCTCATTCTGGAGGCGAATCACGAGGTGGACATGCTCCGCGCCTGCACGTTCTACCCGTGGTCGCTCAAGCAGCGAATCATGAGCCGGCAGGGGCACGTGTCGAATGACGAGACGGCGCGCTTCCTGCGCGAGGATTTCGACGGCAGGGCACAGCACATCGTGCTGGCGCACCTGTCGCAGAATTCCAACCACCCGGAACTGGCGCGCCTGGCCGCCATGCAGGCCCTCGAAGCCCGCACGCCGCTCTTTGCCAGCCAGTCAGCGCTGCGAGTGAAGGTGGCGAAGTATGACCGCCCGAGTGACTGGATCGAGTTATGAGGTAGTCGGATGAAGACGAAGGGATCAGCTGCAACAGCCTCCGCGCAAACTCCGCGCTCTCTGTGCCTCCGCGGTGAAAGAGCTTTACGAGACCGCATCCTCTGCCCGGCCCTGCTGCTCTGCCTTCTCTCAATCAGTTCCCTCGCCCAATCGGGCCGCAAGGTCACGCCGCCGCCGGGCGTTCAGAACAAATCAGACATCCGGATCGAAACGCGTGAGGTGCATCTGCCGCTGCGCGCCTGGGACCCGATGGGCAAAGACGTCGGTGACCTGAAGCCCGAGGAACTGCTCGTCGTCGAAGACGGCGAAGAGCGCGCAGTCACCTGGCTCAGGCACGAACCCGCCAGCGTGGTCCTCGTGCTTGACCTCAACAACGAGATCGGCACTTTCAAAAACGGGCCGAGCAGGTGGTACGACCCTCCGTCCGAAAAATACGAGAACCCTTACAAGCGCCCGAAGGTTGACGTGATTCCCAACCCCGTCGCGCGCGATCTGGCCGACAACTTCGTCGCGAAGCTCGCGCCGGCCGACCAGCTCGCGATCATTCAGTACTCTGATAAAGTGCAACTGATCCAGGATTGGACGCTCGACCGTCAGGAAGCCATCAATTCACTCAAATCAAAGTTCCGCATCGGAATCAAAGCCAGTTTTCACGACGCGCTCGTCCTGGCGGCTGAGAAGCTGAAGACCCGCGAATCCGGTCGCCGCATCATCGTGCTGGTCAGCGACGGCACCGATTCCAACAGCAAAAAACGCCGTCAGGAAGCCTTCGACGCTGTGACGCGCGCGCAGGCGACGGTCTTCGTCATCAGCTGGACGGCGCTGCTCAGAAATCAGATCACGAATATGCTGCACTGGACGGGCGCGCACGAGCAGCAGAACTCGGCGACATACAAACGCGGCAATGAGCTGGTGAAGCACATCAAGGAACTCGGTCTGACTGAGACGTATCTGACAGAGTTGGCCGAAATGAGTGGTGGAGAGATTCTATTGCCGGAATATTTCGACGACTTTCTGAAAACGCCTGACCGAGTCATCAACGACATCGGCGCACAATACACGATGGCGTACCTGACCGAACGCGGGCCGGGTCTGGAGAACCGGCGCTATGTGGAAGTTTATTCGCGCCGCCCCGGCCTGACGCTGCGCACGCGGCGGCGATACGAATTCGGCGATGAGCCGCAAAACCTGCCCGCCAGTCGCAGGCAGTTTCTGGCAGCAAAGTAATAAGGTCTTCAGACAGCCGGACGAGATAACTGATCGGGCACGCAGATTGTAGTGAAAGGAGTGCCAGCGATGAACAGTCGAAGTAGTGAATCGAGACGTGATGACCGCAACGCCAGCCTGCGTTCTCTGTGTGCAGCCTCTTTCGCCCTGATTCTGCTGACGGTCAGTGTGCCCGCACAATCAGGACGACAACCAGCTCAGCAGCCCGGCAACAAACCGACCGATCAGTCAGTCATCAGAGTCGAGACTCGTGAAGTGCGGCTGCCGCTGCGCGCCTGGGGCCCGGCAGGCGAGGAGATCAGCGACCTGCAGCTGAAGGATCTGCTGGTCGTCGAAGAGGGAAAACCCTGTACGATTACGAGTCTCAAACACGAAGTTGCCAGTATTGTGCTGGTGCTGGACCTGAGCAATGAGTTCGGGATTTTCAAAAACGGCAGAGGGGGCTGGTACAGAAACGAAAAGGAACGAATCGAAAAACCTGGCGAGCGCACGAAAGCTGAAGTGCTTTCCCGTCCAGCCGCACTTGAACTCGCTGACAACTTTGTCAGGCGGCTGGCTGATTCTGACCAACTGGCCATCATTCAGTATTCTGACAAAGTTCAGCTGGTGCAGGACTGGACAGGCGACCACAACGAAGCGCTCAGTTCACTGAAATCAAAATTTCGCGCCGGGATCAAATCGAGCTTTTACGATGCGCTGATCATGGCCGCAGAAAAATTGAACACTCGCGAATCAGGTCGCCGTGTCATTGTTCTGGTCAGCGATGGCCTGGATTCCGCCAGCCGGGCGCAACGCGGCGAAGCCCTGAGTGAATTACGCCGGGCGCAGACATCTGTTTTCATCATCGGCTGGGCTGAAGTGCTGCGCGTTGAAGCCCGCAGCCGAATCAACCAGATCAATGCCACGAAAAAAGACGGAATCGAAATCATCGGCCCGGTCAGGCCGCGCCAAGCTGAGTTGCGCCGTTTCCTCAGCCTGCTCGACGGAGCCACAGTGCAATTACGCGAGATCGCCGAAACCAGCGGCGGAGAAATCCTGCTACCCGAAACTTTTGAAGACTTCGTCATCACACCACAAAGAGTCATCAAAGATATTGGCGCGCAATATACGCTCACTTACCTGACCGAATACAAACCGAACCTCGAAACTTTGCGCAACGTGCAGGTCTTTTCCAGAAGGCCGGGCCTGACACTACGCACACGCACGAACTACGAAATCAACGATGCGGCACAAACACCTTCAATCAGGCGCTCTCAGCTCATCGCCAGAAAGTAACAACACACGACGGATGTCACACGAAGAACAAAACAATGAAACTAATCTGACTCGCGCCTACAAACGCGCCGCCATCGGACTGGCCGTCGCGGCAGCAATCTGGTTTCTGGCTTACCTGTACGCCCGCAAAGCGGGATGGGAAGAACAGAGTCTGATCATCCCAATCGCCGCCGCCGCACTGAGCGTACTGTGTTATTCGCTTTATTTGAAATCAAAACAATAGCCGTCAGCTTTCTGTTTCCGGCTGACTGCTGATCGCTGACGGCTGACAGCTTTCCCCGACAACTGATCAATGATTGAACGCTACACGCTGCCCGAAATGGGCGCGCTCTGGACTGAAGAAAACAAGTACCGCAAATGGCTCGAAGTCGAAATCGCCGCCTGCCAGGCCAACGCCGAAGCGGGCCGGGTCCCGATGGAAGCCGTTGAAGTGATCCGGCAGAAAGCGGCCTTCTCCGTCGAGCGCATTCACGAACTGGAAAAGGTTACGGATCACGACGTCATCGCCTTCACCACGAACCTCGCCGAAAATATCGGCCCGGAAGCGCGCTGGGTGCATTACGGCCTGACTTCATCCGACGTGGTTGACACCGCCAACGGACTCCTGCTGCGCGAGGCCGGAGACCTGATCGTCGCCAGACTGCAAACGCTCGCCGACCTGCTCCGCCGCAAGGCATTCGAGTACAAGGACACGCCGATGATCGGGCGCACGCACGGGGTGCATGCGGAGCCGACGACGCTCGGCCTGACCTTCGCGCTCTGGTACGAGGAGACTCGCCGCGACCTTGACCGGATGACGCGCGCGCGCGCCGGAGTCGCTTACGGCAAACTCTCGGGCGCGGTCGGAGCCTTCGCCCACCTCGATCCCGAAATCGAGGAGCGCGTCTGCTTCCTGCTCGGCCTGAAACCCGCAAGCGTCTCGACGCAGGTCATCCAGCGCGACCGTTACGCCGAATTCGTCTGCACGCTCGCGATCATCGCCTCATCGCTCGAAAAGTTCGCGCTCCAGGTGCGCCACTGGCAGCGCACCGAAGTCCGCGAAGCGCACGAATATTTCAAGCCCGGCCAGAAAGGCTCGTCCGCGATGCCGCACAAGCGCAACCCGATCCTGTCCGAGCGCATCTGCGGACTGGCCCGCGTGATTCGCGGCTACGCGGTGACGGCGCTCGAAAACAACGCGCTCTGGCACGAACGCGACATCTCGCATTCGGGGGCCGAGCGGGTGATCCTGCCTGACGCCTGCATCGCAGTTGATTACATGCTGGCGAAGACGACTTCCCTGCTCGACAAGCTGGTCGTCAATCCGCAGCGGATGCTCGACAACCTGAACGCGACGCGCGGGCTGGTGTTTTCAGGGCAACTGCTGCTGGAAATCACCGGCAGCGGAGTTTCGCGCGAGGAGGCTTACGTCTGGGTGCAGCGCAACGCGATGCGGTCGTGGGATGAAGGTCTGGATTTCCGCGAACTGGTCAGCCGTGACCCGGACATTTCGCGGGTGCTGACGCCGGAGCGAATCGCGCAGGCTTTCGACGTCAGGTCGCAACTGAAGAACGTTGACCGGGTTTTCGAGCGGGTTTTCGGAGAGAGGAAGAAATAATTGTTCGGAGTCCCGCCTTCAGGCGGAAGCTCGTGATAAATAATTATTCCGCCTGAAGGCGGGACTCCGAACTTCATTCCGAGGAGAACGATGCTGGCAAAAGTTTACGTCACTTTGAAGAACGGAGTCCTTGACCCGCAGGGCAAGGCCATTCAGCACGCCGCCACGACGATTGGCTACGAGGGCGTGACCGACGTGCGGCAGGGCAAATACTTCGAGATCAGGCTCGACCCCGCGCTCGACGAAACGCAGGCGCGAACTCAGGTTGAAAAGTTCGCGCACGACGTGCTGTCGAACCCGGTGATCGAAGATTACCAGGTTGAAATCACCTCCGGCTGAGCGGGCGGCGCGATGAGAATAGTCACTGATTCAATCCCCCTTTCGACGCGGGGCGATACCGACATCATTGACATCACCGCGCGGGTGTCGGCCCTGGTCAGCAGGCATAATTTCACAGAGGGTCAGGCGCTGATCTTCGTCCCGGGTTCGACGGCGGGCATCACGACGATTGAATATGAACCCGGGCTGCTGAAGGACATCCCGATTGCCTTTGAAAAGATCGCCCCGAAGGGAGCGCGCTATCACCACGAAGAGACGTGGCACGACGGCAACGGCCATTCGCACGTGCGGGCAGCGATGCTCGGCTGTTCGCTGGCCGTGCCATTCAATAAAGGTCAGTTGTTGCTGGGGACGTGGCAGCAGATCGTGCTGATTGATTTCGACAACCGCCCGCGCAGCCGTGAGGTTGTGGTGCAACTGACTGGCGAGTGACTCAGGCCATCACTCCCTGTGAGCAACGACCCGCAATCTCCGGTAATCCGCATACCACTGGCCGTCAACATACTGACGACTCCTCACCTTCTCCACCGCCAGATCGAAAGCCCGCCGCCTGTCTTCGTCGCCCAGGCTCTGCGTCTTGACTGTGCCGAACATCCGCAGCCAGTTGAGCATTCCGTCTTCGCCCTCAAGCTTCGTCGGCCTGTCGAAGAGCCATGCCGCATCAGCCACCAGCCCATGCTTTTCCAGCAGCGGAGTGTATTCGCCGATTGACGGGTAATACCAGGAATTGACAAACGCACCCAGCCCCAGCTCGCGCATCGCCTCGTCAAGCGCGTCGAGGATGTTGGCGACGTTGCCCCTGCCCCCGAATTCAACGACGAACCTGCCGCCGCTGCGCAAAGCTCGCGACATGCAGCGAATCGCGACTTCGGCCCGCGCCACCCAGTGTAAGGTGGCGTTGGAGAAGATGGCGTCGAATGGTTCGGGGAATGAGAAGTCAGTCACATCGCCGGGCAGGAATTGAATGTCGGGATATTCGCGCCGCGCGGTCTCGATCATGTTCGCCGAGCTGTCCATGCCGATGACAGTCGCGCCGGATTCGGCAATCTGTTTTGTCAGATGTCCCGTGCCGCAGCCGGCATCGAGAATGCGCTCGCCGGGTTGTGGGTTGAGTAAGGCGATCAGGTCTTTGCCATACTCGTAAACGAAGGAGTGCCTCTGGTCGTAGAGTTTTGAATTCCAGTTGTCAGCGCTCATCAGGGATGTTTTTCAGAATAAATTTTCCCCTTCATCAAATCAGTGCAGGATATCTCTTCAAATATCCCTGTCATAACTGCGAACGCCGCATCCAGCTGCTCATCCGTGATCACCAGCGGCATCAGCGTGCGGATCACGTTGCCGTAATTACCTGCGGTCAGCGTAATCAGCCCGCGCTCGTAGGCCAGCCGGGTGAACTTGTCGGCGGCCTCCTTGTCCGGCTCGCGACTCTCTCTGTCTTTGACGAGTTCGACGCCGACCATGGCGCCCAAGCCACGCACGTCGCCGATGAATTCATGCCTTTGCTGCTGCTCGCGGAAAAAATCCATCACGCGGGCGCCGATTATTTTTGCTCTCTCGCAGAGGTTTTCGCGTTCGATCAGATCAAGCACGGCCAGAGCCGCACTGCACGCCACAGGATTGCCCCCGAAAGTCGAACCGATGCCGCCCGGGTTCGGGTGATCCATAATCTCCGCGCGCCCGGTGACCGCGGCAAGTGGCAGCCCCGCGCCGAGCGATTTCGCCGAAACGACTATGTCCGGTTCGATGCCGAGTTGTTCGCTCGCAAACATCGTCCCGGTGCGCGCGATGCCGGATTGCACTTCGTCGGCAATTAGCACGATGCCACGAGCGTGGCAGATTTCCTGCAACTGCTGCATGAACTGGCGCGGCGGGGCGATGAAACCACCTTCGCCGATCACCGGTTCGATGATCACTGCGGCGACGTTCTCGGCAGGTACGTAACGCTTGAAGAGATTTTCCACGCCGCCCACGCACGGCAGCTTCGGCGCGGGCCAGTCGTCGGTGTTTTCGCCCTTCAGCCGATGTTCGCCCAGTTCACAGCCGCCGTAGCTGCACCGGTAGCAGTACGCGTAAGGGACGCGATAAACCTCCGACGCGGTCGGGCCGAAGCCGGATTTGTAAGCCGCCTTGCTCGTGAGCGCGACGCCGAGCAGCGTGCGCCCATGAAAGGCATCCTCGAAAGCGATGACCGCCTGCCGTCCGGTGTAATGGCGCGCCAGCTTGATCGCGTTCTCAACTCCTTCGACGCCGCTGTTGACGAGGAAAGTGCGCTTCTCGAAATCGCCCGGCGTCAGTTTGTTCATCCGCTCGGCCAGCGCAACGTAAGGTTCATAGGGCGTCGTGCCGGAAGCGTGAATGAAATCTCCGGCCTGCTGCTGGATCGCGTGAACGACATCCGGCGGCGTCGAGCCGACGTTCAGACAGCCGATGCCGCCCGCGAAATCAATGTAGGTGTTGCCGTCAACGTCTTCGATGATCGCGCCCGAAGCGCGGCGAATAAAAATCGGCGTGAGCTTGCCAAAGCTGCGCGGCACCGCCGAGTCGCGGCGCGCCATCAGCTCGCGCGAACGAGGGCCGGGGATTTCAGTGACCTGACGGATGACGCCGGAAGCGGCGGCTGATGCGGTGGTGGACGATTGCCTGACAGAGTTTTCGTTCATCGGTTCCGTTCGACTCCTGTTGCCCTGGTGACGGAAAAAGAGCGCCCCAAAATCATTGAGGGGGCCGTTAGGCCCCCCCGTTTCAGCAGCGTCCTCAGCCATAAGGGTATAACCGCTGCTAGTTGGTGCAGATTATATTCAGGAGGTCGGGTTTTGCCAAACCGGATTGCAAAAAATTTTGCGGCGCCGAATAAATTTACAAATTCCCGTCGGTAACCCCAATGGATACCGCCACCGGGCCTCACTTCCCGATTTCCAGCAGCCGGGCTTCGTCAATGACCGCGACGCCGAGTTCTCTGGCCTTGTCGAGCTTCGATCCGGCCTCCTCGCCGGCCACGACGAAATCAGTTTTCTTTGTCACTGAAGAAGTTACGCGCCCACCACGGGCTTCGATGAAAGCCTTCGCGTCATCGCGTTTCATCATGGGCAGCGTGCCGGTCAGCACAAATTGTTTGCCCTCAAAAACACGGGCGACCTGTTCACCATGTTCGCGAGCGGCCCCCGTCTTCACGCCCGCCGCTTCCAGTCGCTCAATTAATTTGCGATTGCGCTCCTGATGAAACCATTCATTGACCGAAGCCGCGACGACCGCGCCGATTTCGTGAATCCGCGACAGCTCCTCGACCGAAGCGGCGCCCAGTTTCTCGATGTCGCCGTAATGACCGGCCAGCACCTGCGCCGTGCGCTCGCCGACGTGGCGGATGCCCAAGCCGTAAAGGAGCCGCGCCAACCCCGCCTCTTTGCTCGCCTCGATCTGCCCGAGCAGGTTGTCGGCAGACTTCGCGCCCATCCGTTCGAGCGCGACCAGTTCATCGCGTTTTCCCTCAAGCGAATAAAGATCGGCCACGTCACGCACGAGCGGCGGCAACTTCACCGGCTGACCGCTGACGTCAACGACCGGCTCGCCTTTTTTGTCGCGTTTGATTCGGAATGAAATAAGCTGCTCGACCAGCGCTTCACCGAGCCCTTCAATACGCATCGCCCGCCGCGCGGAAAAATGCAGCAACCCCTCACGCAGTTTCGCCGGGCATTCCTCATTCGGGCAGCGCGTGACGGCTTCACCTTCCGGCCTGACGAGTTTTGTCTCACACCGTGGGCAGTTCGTCGGGAAGGCCAGTCCCTCTTCCTTACCCGTGCGTTTCTCGGTGATGACCTTGACGACCTGCGGGATGATCTCGCCGCTCTTTTCGATAAAGACGTAATCGCCACGCAGCACATCGAGCCGCCGCATCTCGTCCGCGTTGTGCATGCTCGCTCGCGCAACCGTCGTGCCGGCCAGCAGCACCGGTTCCAACACCGCGACAGGAGTGACCGCGCCCGTGCGCCCGACCTGATAAATCACGTCGAGCAGGCGGGTCGAGACCTGCTGCGCCGGGAATTTGTAGGCAATCGCCCAGCGCGGCGATTTGCCCGTCGAGCCGAGTTCCTCGCGCACGGCGACCTGATTGACTTTGACGACGATGCCGTCGGTGTCGTAGCTCAGGTCGAACCGCTTCTGCTCCCACTCGTTGCAGAACGCAATCACGTCTTCAATCGCTCGGCAGTGGCAGTAACTCCGATTGACCCTGATCCCGGCGCGGCTCATCCATTCGAGCGCTTCAACGTGCGTCGGGAAGGCGTCCTCGCCGTCAAAGAATAATTGATAGCAGAAGATGTCCAGCCCGCGTTCGGCGACGATCTTCGGGTCGTGCTGCCGCAGCGTGCCCGAAGCCGCGTTGCGCGGGTTGGCGAAAGTCTGCGCGCCCTCGTCTTCCAGTTCGCGGTTCATCTTCTCGAAAGCCTCCCGCGGCAGAAAAACCTCGCCGCGCACTTCAACCTCCGCAGGCTGTTTTGCGGCCCCGTCAAAGAGCGAACTCTGCTTCTTTTCCGACTTCCGACCCCCGACTTCTGACTTCAACCTCAGTGGCACCGACCGGATCGTGCGCACGTTCTGCGTCACCACGTCACCCTGAAAGCCGTCACCGCGAGTCACGCCGCGCGCGAGCAGCCCGTTTTCGTAAACCAGCGAAATGCTCAGCCCGTCAATCTTCAGTTCCGCCACATAATCAAAAGCCCGCCCGCCGGCCAGCTTTTCACACCGCATCGCCCACTCGCGCAGGTCGTCAAGGCTGTAGCTGTTATCGAGCGACATCATGGGCCGCTTGTGGCGGTACCGCTCGAAGCCTTCAATCGGCTCTCCGGCCACGCGCTGCGTCGGGCTATCGGAAGTGATCAGGTCGGGCCGCTGCTCTTCGAGTTCGCGCAGCCGCCGCATCAGCGCGTCGTATTCGACGTCCGAGACGACCGGCTGGCTGAGGACATAGTAGCGGTAATCGTGATCGAGAATCTCGCGGCGGAGTTCTTCAATCTGCCGCTCGACGGGTCTGGCTTTGGGTAAGCGCTGGGACATCGTTCTCGGGGAAGGTGAATGGAATACGGATTGGGCGGATGCAACAGATCGGCACGGATCAATCCGGCTGAATCCGTCGCATATGCTCAATCCGTGTTCAATTCATTCATTTGACGGTCACGCCTTTCCAGAAGGCGATGTAGTTCTCAATGTGCTTCGCGGCCTCCTTCGTGTTCGGGTAATACCACGCGGCATCTTTATTTACTTCGCCGTCCACGACCACGTTGTAATAACTCGCCTCACCCTTCCAGGCACAGATGCTGTGCGCGTTGCTCGGCTGAAGGTACTCCCGCCTGACCGAATCGGGCGGGAAGTAGTCGTATCCTTCGACTTCGATTGTCTTGTCACTTTCGGCGATCACAGTGTCTTTCCAGATAGCCTTCATAGAATCTTTCCTCATTTGATGATTTCGATTAGTGTTATCAACCCTTCAACTTTTTCCTGCCAGATCTTCGCTCAGAGATTTTAGCCCGGTGTGCTTTCTGCTGTCGCAGTTTAATTAGTTCGCCCCCTTTCAGGATATGTTCCCCTCTGGCAAGAACATCTTTCAGTTGCTGATAAGCCGCTGACCATTCAGGAGTATTTTTGAACTCAATGGTATCGGGCAGGGTACGACCATCGCCCCGATCCGACAATTCGATTGATTCCTCGCATTGCTGCAAACATCTGAGCCTTGCGAGGAGCTGTCGTGTTGTGAGCCTTTCAAGCTCAACAAGGGTCATTGATAATATTTTCTTACGCTGCATAGCAAGCCACAGTGACACCTATTTAATCACCTCAGTCCTCACAGTCAGCGCCTCAATCCGTTTCTCATTCACCTCATACCCGATCCCCGGCCCCGTCGGCCTGATGATCGTGCCGCGCGGCGTGACTTCGACCGGCGGGGTGATGATGTCCTCACTCCAGTACCGCTTCGACGCCGACACGTCGCCCGGCAGCGTGAAGCCCGGCAGCATGGACATCGCAATATTATGCGCGCGACCGATCCCGGCTTCGAGCATTCCGCCGCACCAGACGGGCACGTTGCGCTCATGGCAGTAATCATGCACCCGGCGCGCTTCCGCATGCCCGGCCACGCGACCGAGTTTGATGTTGATGATCCGGCACGAGCCGAGCGACAAAGCCTTGCGCGCATCCTCGACGCTCAGGATTGATTCGTCCAGACAGATCGCCGTCCTGACCTGCCGCTGCAACTCAGCGTGGTCAATGATGTCGTCGTAAGCGAGCGGCTGTTCGATCAGGAGCAGGTCGAATTCATCGAGCCGCCTGAGCATCTCCGCATCCGCCAGCGTATAGGCCGAGTTCGCGTCAACGGTCAGTTTAATATTCGGAAACTCACGCCGCACTGTGCGCGTCATTTCGTAATCGCGGCCCGGTTTGATCTTGATCTTGATGCGCTGATAGCCGGCGGCGAGTTCGGTCTCAATCTTTTTGAGCAGCGCCGCGTCGGTCTCCTGCAGGCCGATTGAAACGCCGCAGTTAATTTCTTCCAGCGTGCCGCCGAGCAGTTGCCAGAGGGGACGCTCCTGTCTCCGAGCCTCAAGATCCCAGACGGCCGTTTCGAGCGCGCCGCGGGCCATCTTATTGCCGCGGATGCGGCCGGTCAGCTTCGACACCTGCTGCGGCGACTCGATCTCCTGCCCGATGACGAGCGGCGCGACGTAATCGCGAATGATCATCCACGCGCTGTCGGTTGATTCGTGGTTGTAGAAGGGATTTTCGCCGACCGTGCATTCGCCCCAGCCGTGCAGACCTTCGCTGAAGACTTTGACGATGATGACGCGCCGCTCGGTCGTCTGGCCGAAGCTGGTCTCGAAAGGCGCGACCAGCGGCAGGCGGATTTCACGAAGTTCGATGCGTTCGATTTTCATAAGGGTCAGCTTCAGAGACAGCGCGCCCGCGCCGCCTCGGTCATTTGAACTGGTAAAACTTCCAGCTCGTCGTGTAATCGCGCGTCAGTTTCTGTTTCGTCAGGATGGCGCGCACCATCTCGACGGGCATGCGATTCTCTTTCAGGATCGCGTCGTGAAACGCCCGGTTGGTCATCTTGCCCGAACCGACCAGATCCCTGTGCAGCGAGTAAAACTGCAATCCGCCGAGCATGTAGGCGCACTGATAGAGCGGCCCGTAATTACCCGCGAACGAGCGCCGCACTTCAGCCGCCGCGTTGTCCGGTTCGTGGCCGACGCGGCTGACGAGCAGTTCGATGCACTGCTGCGGCGTCATCTGCTCCAGGTGAAAGCCGAGCGAAAACATGATGCGCGCGCAGCGGTGCATGCGCCAGAAGAGCATCCCGATGCGGTCTTCCGGCGACTTCGGGAATTTCATGTCCCAGAGCAGGAATTCCCAGTAAAGCGACCAGCCTTCGGTCCAGAACGGCGTGCCGAACGGAACCCGGTACGTGCGATACCGCGCGGTCACGAACTGCTGCAACCCATGACCGGGGAACAATTCGTGATGCACCGTGGCGCGAGAGAAGTGGATGTTGTTGCCGCGCATGCTCATCATCTTCGCCTCGTGCGGCATCGAACCGGCGGGGGACGCGATCTGAATGAATTCGCCGCCGAGGAAGAACGGGGCGACCAGCTGCTGTTCGGGCGAGAGCATCTCCATCCGCCACGTGTCGCGGGCCAGCTGCGGCACCGTCACCAGATCGTTCTTATCCAGAAAATCAATCGCTTCGAGCGCCAGCTGTTTTACAAGCTCAATCTGTCTGCCCGGCTCGACGTAGAGCGTCTTGACGTGTTCGAGCGCCTTTTTCCAGTCGTCGCCGTAACCGAGTTCGCGCGAAGCTTTGATCATCTCGGCGTCGCACCACGCCATCTCCTGCTTCGCAATCGCGATCAGTTCTTCCGGCGTGTACGGGATCATCTCGTACTGCAGCTCACTCAGGAGCGCCTCGCGCCCGATGGGGTCACCGATGATGGCCTCCTTGTCATCAAGCCTGACGCCGACGACCTTTTCGCGCAGGAAGGCCACGTAACTCTGGAGCGACTGATCCAGTTGTCTGTACGGCTCGCTCATCCACCACGAAAACAGCGGATCGTAGCCGTTGTAAAAACTGAACCAGCTCCGCATCGTGTCGCGCAATCCGACGAGTTGCGCAGCCGCGCGATTGGCAACGGTCTTTTTGAATTTGCCGGGATCGGCTTTGATGGCGGCTTCGATTGTTTTTTGCGTCTCTCCGATCTGTTTATTCAGCCCGGTGAGCGTCGCGGCAGTCTTCTGCGGGTTGATCGGGTCCATCCGGCGCCGGGCTTCGTGCAGTTCGATGAGCGCGTTGGCGAATGGGATGAGCGGCTCCGTTTCGGCAAGCTGCTTTGTCTGAATCTCAACCTGCCGCAGCTCGTGACCGAGGTGATTTTTGAAAAGCAGGTAATCAGCGCGGCTGTCCTGATTGAGCCTGTCGAAATCGAGTTTGGCGAGTCTGCTGAGCCACTCGTTGTAAAACTGCTTCATCCGGGCCTGCCGCGCCGGAGAGATAGGGATGGCGTAGAAGCGGATCAGGCTGCCGTGGTCGGCGGAGAAACGTTCGATGAGCGGACTCAGTTCGCTGTTCGACAGGTCAGGGTCATCAGACCGGGCAACCGCCACGATCTGACCACTCAGGACCAGAATGACGATCAGACCGGTTGTCAGTAGTGTTCGTCTTTTGTTCATGGGGTTCCTCAGGAAATGGCCGATGAGCTTTACAGTCCGTCAGGGTATTAAGCTCCGGAGGAGCGACACGGGCAACATTCCATCTGTCGCTCCTCCGGAGCTGAAGGACGCTCCTGCGCGATGAGCTATAAACATGCCGCTCCTCCGGAGCTGATTGCGCCTGTGTAGAAACTCGCGCTGGAAAGTTTACCGTACAACTCATCAATACTCCGGCGCCTTCTCCTCGCCCTTATCCCTGAAAAACAGATACCGGCTGTTGCCCCCATCGCGCCCGCGCTCGAACCCGGCGCAGTACAGGCCCTCGGCCAGATGATGATGGAATGAGTCGCGGATTTGCAGCTGCCATCGGCGGGCCTCGCTCAGGTCGCGATCCTTGAGCCGCTGAATGTCGAACGGAACTTCGACGGTGGCGACGGGCTCGTCCGTGCGCCCTTTGCCTTCAAGCGCCCGCGCGACGTGATCCGAGCCGACCCACCACTCGACCATCAGCCGATCCGTATCGAGTCCCGCGTGCAGTGAACTCGTACTCGTGTTGCCGTAGTAGTTGGCGTAATACCTCCGCACCACTGCGCCCAGCTTAACGATGTTCAGGTAAGCGTTGCGCGATTGCAGCGGGTCGAACGTCCAGGTGAACAGCGGGATCTTTCGCTCCAGCGCGTAATCGCGCTGGTCGAGTTTGAGCCGCGCGCCGATCCCGGCGTTCTGCAGCCGCTCGGTCACGGCCAGCATCTGCGAGTAATAATAAGGCCGCCGCTGTCTGTCAAACGCCGCCAGCGCGTGCGCGAACCCGAGCATCGTGTCTTCGCGGTCAAAGGCCCCGAGCGTGAACCCACCGCCGTGCATCGCGATCACAAACGAGCGCAGCGGCGTCACGTCCAGATCTGCAAACTGCCAGACCTCCTTCTGCATTGCCAGACAGGCCGTGAACTCCTCGTGCGTCGTGCATTGGCGGATCGTGTATTCGGGGGGTTGGGGTGATGTCAGAGAAGTCATTTTCAGATTTCGTATTGCTGATACCAGCCTGCGGGGACTGCGTCAATCCGCTCGCCGATTTCATCAACGATGGCGGGGTCAAAGTTGACGAGCAGCAGCCGCGAGGCCGGGCGGTAACGTGATTCCACCTCGCGGCGGAGCCGGGCGATGAAGGGCGCGGCAGTGATGCCGAGCTTGAAAAAAGCGATTCGCCGCGCGCCGCTGTGTTTCGCGAGCCACGCGATCTTGCGCACGCCGACCAGCCCGCACTCGCCCCAGAAATCAATCCGGCCGCGCCGGTCAAACGCGATCAGGTCGGGCGTATAACGCCAGCCGACATCCCGCTCAATTTCGAGCGACGGGTAGGCCGGGTGAAAGAGCGCGAACCCGAGAGCCTTCATCAGCACGTGTTCGTAACTTTCGCCGACGCGCTTGTAGAGCGAAAGTTTCCGTTCACCGATGCGAAAATGGTAAAGCTCAGAGAGCCTGACAGCACTGGCCATTCGTTATTCGTGATGGTGAGTGGTGAATCACTCGCGGCGGGAATATAACAGCGGGTTCCGGGCGGGTCAAACAATCGAATTGCGCCGCAAAACCTGCCGAATCGGTTTCGCCTGCCTCGCCCGTCCGGCAATGAGGACCAGCCGCCCGGTCACTCCGGACTCTGCCCCATCAGCCTGCCTTTTTCTCTTCCAGAGAAATCAGCAATTCGGTCATCCCGCTCATTCTGACCGGTCAGAACAAATGTTAATGCCTCATTTTTACTAAGCTCATAAGAGCGCTCCCTGATCAAAGCATTTGTTTGTCCCACTTGCCGCCCCGATCTTTAACTGGAACGGGAATCGCCTTCCACACAGTTACCAAACCTGCACCTGCGCTCACTGAGCAGCGTCAGGGAATAAGGAACATTCACTATTATCAAAGACAGACAGCTATGAGCAGACGCCCAGAGATGAAAATAAAGAGACTGCTGACAATACTCCTCACTGTGTTGCTCAACACACAGTTTATTCCGGCAACTCCGGCCATGCAGACGTTGCGCGAGTCGCGGAAAACCACAGCTGCCGTGAGGCCGCAGAGAAACAAACTCGCCCCCGATCTGGCCGAACTGATCGAAGATGACGAGCAGGCGAAGGATCAGAAGCACAATCCTTCAGGCGGCACTCTCGCCGAAGCGCGCCAGCGGAGGGTGACGAAGTCTGCACGCAAAGTAATCAACGGAGTGGTTCTCCCTTCACCAGAGGTCGCCGCCGATGAGCGGCAGAGCTTTATCGTGCAGATGAGCGATCTGGCCTCAAACGCCGGGATGCAGGCCAAGCTGGCGCTGCTCGGCGGGCGCGTCAGCCGGAAGCTCGATGGCACGGGGCTGGTCATCGTCGAGTTGCCGCGCGCAGCCGTGCGGCAACTGGCTGCCGACCGCGCCGTCGCTTACATCAGCCCTGACCGCCCGGTCCGTGTGAGCGGGCACCTGACCAGAACGACCGGCGCCGAGCAGGTGCGCTCGCTCGCGGGCGGCGTCACGCTCGACGGCAGCGGCGTCGGCGTGGCGGTGATTGACAGCGCGATGGTGCTGGCTCACGCCCTGCTGGGCACGCCGATGGTGGGCAACGTCCAGGCGCTGCTCGCCTCGGGCAACTTCGTTTACAAATCGTTCGTGTCGAGTGATACCTCCACTTCGCTCGACAAGCATGGGCACGGCACGCACGTCGCCTCGCTCATCGCCGGGCGCCCCGGCTTCGCGAACGGCTATTACACCGGCATCGCGCCAGGCGTGAGGCTGATCGGGCTGCGGGCATTGGACGAGGACGGGGACGGCAACGCCAGCGCCGTCATCGCGGCGATTGACTGGTGCATTGCCAACAAGGCAGCCTACAACATCCGCGTCATCAATCTGAGCCTTGGCACTCCGGCTAAAGACAGTTATAAGAACGACCCGATCTGTCTGGCCGCGCGCCGCGCCTTCAACGCCGGCATCGTCGTCGTGGCCGCCGCCGGGAATGACGGCAAAGACCAGGATGGCAAAAAGCTCTACGGCAGCATCAGCTCGCCGGGCATCGAGCCGTCAGTCATCACCGTCGGCGCGACCAATACTTACGGCACGGATGCGCGTTCTGACGACACCGTCGCCACCTACAGCGCGCACGGCCCGACGCGTGGTTACACGAAGGATGCCAAAGGCGTCCGCCACTACGATAACCTGATCAAGCCCGACCTGGTCGCACCCGGCAACAAGCTGATCGGGGCGCAGTCCATCGGCGACCCCTCGAAAAATTACAAGAACAAGGAGTCCTCTGATTACGGGTCGCTGGTCGTCACCAACAACTCAGTCAGCTACGACTCGGCGACCGGCAATTACAGCGTCAACGGCATCGGCACCATGTACATGAGCGGGACTTCGATGGCAGCGCCGGTGGTGGCCGGGGCGGCGGCGCTGCTGCTGCAGGCGAACCCGAACCTGACGCCGAACCTCGTCAAGGCGATCCTGATGTACACCGCCCAGCCGCTCAAGGGATTTAACACGCTGGAGCAGGGCGCGGGCGAACTCAACATTGACGGCGCTGTCCGGCTGGCCCGGCTCATCAGAACCGATCTCGCGGGGCTGACCAACGGTGCCCCGCTGCTGACCGCAGCACTCCCGACATCTCAGACCAGCAGCATCGCCGGGCAGACGGTGAACTGGAGCCAGGGCGTCGTCACCAGCTACTGCTTCCTTTACGGCAGCAGCCTGATGACGAAGTGGCATGGGATGTACGGGACGAGTGTAGTGCTGGCTGATTCCGTCTTCGTCTCCAGCGCCGTCCTGCGGCAGAACACGACCCTCGTGGCGTCCGGCGTTTCGACCAGCCGCGGGGCAGTCACCAATAACGGCGTGGTGCTGGCAGACGGCGTGGTGCTGGCAGACGGCGTGGTACTGGCTGACGGCGTGGTACTGGCTGACGGCGTAGTGCTGGCTGACGGCGTAGTAATGTCCGACGGAGTAGTGCTGGCTGACGGAAAATCCCGCGCCGACTCCACCCTGGATGCGGCCAGTGGGGGGCCGACGATTTTCGGCGACAACACCTCCGCAATGAGGCCCGCGCCGTAAACCGGGGTCGCGCGATAAAACAAACGGCGAGTGGTTTTCGGAAAATCCCACTCGCCGTTTTTATTGCCCGAAAGAGCAACCTGCCGCTTCGAATCAGTTGCTGCCGCCGGTCGGTTTCGTCGTCGCCATCGTCATCAGTTGCGAGATTCGCTCTGTCACTCCGCCCGCAGCCATCAGATTTCTGAGGACTGGTTCGGCGAACCTTCCGTACCGGCGCACGGTGTTGATCGCGGCGGCGCGAGCGTCCGGAGAATCACCGCCGAATTGCGTGACGGCGGCCTGAATCGCCTTTTCCATTTCGGGCGTGATGATCTCGGCGCGGCCCACCAGAACGCGCGTCAGTTGTGAGGGCGCGGGGCTGATCGTGATCGGAAGAATGGCGTCAGTCGCGCGGCACGGCACGATGTAAAAGACCCGCAGGCCGTCCTCAAACCACGAATCGCGCCACGTCTTCACCATCGCGGCGGCTTCCTTTTCGTAAAGCCCCTGCGCGACCAGAATCCTTTCCAGCTCGCGGTGCAGCGATTCAATCGGCTGATCGGGCACGGGGCGATCAAACGTCGCTTCGCCCTTGAGCTGGCCACCGATGCGCCAGCCGGCTTTCCCTCCGCGGTTTTCAAAAACAATGACCTGTGCGATTTCTTCTGTGCCTGGATTCTTCACCGTCACTTTATCGCCGGCCAGACCGGCCCGCAGCGGCGGATCGAAATTTCCGATGCCACGGTAGAAGAGAAATTTCTCGTACTCGGTCTTTCCTTTATTACTCGTGCGCACCGGGGCGGCGTCGGTTTCGCGCGCCGGGTAATAATGACTCTCGCGCTGCGCCACGGGGAAGCTGACCTGCGCGCCGGGGAGAATATTGAGCCGGCCCCAGTCAATGCCGGAATCAGTATCCCTCGCCTGCGGATACCACTCGCTGATGGTGCCCTTCGGGAAATCAACTTTCACTGAAACGCTGGTTTCGCGGTCAGTGTAAAAGTACAGTACCGGCGTCTCCATACGCACCAGCGCCAGATTGCACTTGACGCATTGCTGATTACTCGCCACGACTTTGCCGCGGTAGACGAAGTCCGGCAGTTCGCTCGGCCCGCTGAGCGGGTTCCAGTACTGCGGCCCTCCGTCACCACGTGCCACCGAAGTGAACGTCCCCCATTCGTGGACTGTGAGGTTGTTTTTTTGTGACGTTTCACTCTGCGCGGCGTGCCGCCCGGTCAATTTTGTTCCGAGTACGGCAAACAGAGTCAGAACGATCAGGAGAGCGACGGCGATGCGTTGGTTGATGTGTATGAACATGGCTTTCCTCCGGTCATTGGGGGATGAATTGAATCCCCCTCGTTGTTTGAGTCAGAATTTACTCCTCCTCCGGTTGAGAAGCGAGCTGAAACAGGTTTCGTCTGAACGCGGTCACAAAGCATCCCGGAACATTTCCCCGCCGGCTTTTCGTATCATGCACGCGGAGGGGAGAGAAAACCTATGAAAGATCCGGGCGTTGCGGCAGTTCTCAGCTTTTTCATTCCGGGCGTCGGCCAGATTTACAACGGCAAAATCCTGCGCGGAGTTTTCTGGCTGATCGTCACGCCCGGCATGTGGATCGGCACAGGCGGCCTGCTCGGCTGGGTGTGCCACGTCATCTCAGCATGGACGGCGTATAATTACGCGAAAAAGCACCAGCAAATGACTGTTCATTTATAGTTCGGGATGTTCATCCCAAGGACGATATCCCGGTGCCCGATCAGAACCCCGCGCTGATCCCGAGCGAGTTTGATAATGCCTGACCCGCCACGATTCTCCTGCTTCGCGCGCTCTGCCTTCACGAGCAGCGGATCATCATCGAACAGGAATTCATCAATGTAATATTCGTTTTTATCAGCCTCCTTGATGATCGGATGAATGTGCGCGGGGATGCTCCTGCCGGGGTACGGCGCCGGTTTGATGGTTCTGAATTTATACCGGCCCTGCCCGTCGGTCTTCATCCAGCCGCGCAATCGCCCGTGTCTTGCGGATTGGCCCGTCGCGCCCGGCGCCGGTTCGTAATAGCCCTTCGCGCTGGTGTGATAGACGTATAAAATCACGTCCGCCGCCGGTGTCCTGCCGTCCGCCCGGTAAACGGTCCCGCTAATTTCGAGCGGCTCTCCCGGTTCGGCCTTGTCCGTGATCGTCGTCTCCCAGCCGAGTTGTGCGGGCATCCCTTCATAAATCGCCTCGCAGCCATCACACCCGCCGCCGACAATTTTCTTCTGACTCTGCGCCGCCGACTGGCAGTTGACCAGTAATGTGAGCAAGACCCAGACAAGAAACAGTTTCATATTTGGCACCCCTTTCAGTCGCAGGCCGTCATCCTGCCCGGGGGAGCAATGAGTGAATTCGCCGGTGCAGGCTTTATCAAGCCTCGTCTGATGCTATGGCTTGATCACCTGCTCGCGGCCGTCTTTTTTGACGATCTTCACGAACGGGTCCCCGCCTCGCGACAGGATCTGCACATAGGTCGGGTTTGACTCGCCGCCCAGAACCATTGCCGATCCGTCCTCGGTCGTCGCGATTTTGACGTTGGGGCGGCCCTGAGAACTGTAAAGCCGCAACATCACCGTCTCCGGGTACCCGGTCGTCCCATCGGGCATTTTGATCTTCGGATCTGCCGGGTAGACCTTGAGGTCGGCGCGCACCCTCCCGCGATCGTCAACGAGTTCAAGTTCGCGGCCACGCAGCACCGGCGCGACACTCTGTGCTTCCGCTTTCCGATTCTGCACCACAAGGAAGACGAGCAGCGCGAGGTTGAGCAGGGTGAGGGCAATGGCGAATCGCTGATTTTTCATGATGTTTCCTCCTTCTTTCTTTTCAGAAGATGAATGTCGGAGTTCAGTCTTCAGGCTGCCACTCTCAAAACCGGGCGGGCCGAAGACTGAACTCCAACCTTCGGCCTCAGTTCTTCGCCATCTTCAGGTCGGCGCGCAGATCAGCAATGCTCTGCCCGCGCTGACCGAGATGGGAGACGATGTTCCTGGCGAGCAACGAACCGTCCGGCGCGCCGGCAACCGCCTTCCGCAGGTGCTGGGTGTGTTCGTCCCGCTTCGGGTAGATTGAGACCATGGCGGCGGCAAATTCCATTTCCGGATCATTTCGGACGAGACTCAGAGCCTTCGAAATCAGGGCGTAGCCGTCAATGTCCCCGCCGGGATTCGTCTTGTCGGAATGAGACGCCGATTGTTTGTAAGCTTCCGCCAGGTAGCCCACATCCAGCAGCGCGAGCGCCTCGGCCCTCCCTTTGCCTCTGGCCTCCTGCGCGCGGGCCTGCAACCGCGCCAGCAGTTCTCTGGCCACCGTCAGGTCGTTCACCCGGTATCCGACCTTCTGGTCAACCCTCGCCCACACCGCATAGATTGTGGCGCGTCGCAGCGTCTCCATCCGCACGATCACAGGCGTGTCGGGAGTGAGCAGGGCGAGCGTGTCATTCACCAGCCGGTTGAGGTCGTAATCGGCTTTGACTGACCGCCACTCAGTCCCGGCCCAAGGTAATGATTTCGCGTTGCCGATCTCATACGGATGGCAGATCAGCGGCGGCCCGGCCTGTGCCGTCTGGTTACTACAGATCAATGAAACGAGGAGTGTGATGCTGAGCAAAACTGCTCGCAGAATCTGGTTAGCCATGATGATTTTCTCCTTTGTTGACTGCCCCCGCAGGCCCCGGCGGGGCCTGCGCGATCGTTTGAAATAACCACAGGTAGCACTCCTCCCTGCCGGAGCATTCACTCACTCCGGATTCAGAGCTGACGATCAGCCTGTGAATAAAATGACGCCCGAGAAAGTATTGAAGCTGATGCCCGATTATTTCGGCATGGGGCCTTTCCACATCCGCCATGCGGCGGCGTTACCGAGATTGAGCCTCTCCCACCAGAGGTCGAGCATCTGCCTGTCACCGCGCAGCACGCCTTCACGAGTCACTTCGGGGGGCGGAGCGATCAGCGCGGCCAGCCTGTCGTAAACCAGACGGCGCTCGGCGGCACTGATCCGCGTGAGCAGATGCCAGAGCGTCAGCCCGTCACGCTCGCGCGCCTGTGTCAGCACCACATCGAGCGCCGCCGCACGCGCATCCGTGTCAGATTTCGTCACGTCAAATTTCGCCAGCGCGGCTTTGAGTTCATCCGAAGCGTCGCCGAAGTAAGGCGTGCCCGGGCCGAAGCCGGGCCGGGTCACGCACATCCCCCCGGCAGGCACGAACGATTCACGCCCTTCCCACTCGAAAGCCACCCAGCCGGTAGTCACGGCGAGCAACCCCTGCCCGTCATCATTCACTTCCAGCGTGTAAGCGCAGCCCAGATCAACCGCGACTGCCGATGGCGTGTCAACGTAAAACTTTCGCGGCGGCGCCCAGATGAAGGCATGCATTTTGCCGCGCTTGAGCGACAGGCGGTGGTCATCCTCGCGCGCCTGCACGAGCTTCACCTGCGAATTCGGCTCCACCTCGACCTGGCCGATCTCACCCACGCTGATCTTCGCGCGCGATGAGTTATCCGTCACCAGCCATTCGCCCAGCCCCAGCCGCCCGCCGGCGGTAATGGGCCACCAGCCCACCCGTACCTTCCCTTCGGTCTGCGTCACTTCCCACGAAGGCCGCGAGAGCCGCGAGTAATACCAGGCTACCCCCAGTCCGATGACCAGCATCATCGCCGCGCCCGCGAGGGCCATTTGGAAAGGCGGCAGGATGAAGAATCTCTTTCTCCGCGCCGCCTCCGGTTCCTCTGCGCCTCTGCGGCGAGAAGGTGCCGCAGCCCCGGTCGCCTCCGCCTGATCAAGCATGATCTCCAGCTCCGCCCACAACGAGGCCGGTGCCTGTTCGCGCGTGAGCTGCGAGGCCAGCTGCACGCCGAGTTTGATCTCTTCGTATTCCTTCCGGCAGCGCGGGCAGTGGAGCAGATGCTCCGCCACCCGGCGCGTCTCTTCCTGCGACAGCTCATCGTGACAGTACGCAGAAAGCCTGTTTGTTACGTGATTCCAGAACATCGTTATTTACTCACACCCTCCTGCATTCAGGGCATTGCGCAGGTGTCCCAGTCTGCGGGCCAGTTCCTTGTGCCCGCGGTTGAGCCGCGACGCGACCGTCCCCCTCGAACAACCCAGCACCTGCGCCATCTCTTCGTATGAAAGCTCCTCGAAATATTTCAGCAGAATCGCCATTCTCAGCTTCGGCTTCAACTGCGCGACGGCGGCTTTGACCGCGCCCGAAATTTCGAGACGCGTGAACAGCTCTTCCTGAGAAAGCTGCTCGTGTTTCCAGTCCGGAATATTCATCTCGCCATCGTCCTCGTCGCTGCCGTCGCCCGAGCGGAAAAAGTCGAGCGGAATAAAGCGCCGCCGCCCGCGCCGTTCGTCGAGGCACATATTCACCACCAGCCGGTAAAGCCACGTCGCAAAGTTCGCCTCGTGGCGGAACTGCGCGAGGCTCGTGAAGAGCTTCAGGAAGACCTGCTGCGTGATGTCGCGCGCCGCCGTCTCGTCGCCGGTGAAATGCAGCGCCACCGACCAGACGCGATCCTTGTGAGCCTCAAATAACTGCCGGAAGGCTTCGCGGTCACCCTGCTGGCAGGCTTCAATCAAGCGCCTCTCGCCCGTTGATTCACTCATTCTGGCGCCCCACTCCATAAATGCACCATACTGCGCGGTTACCACTTCAACTCCCTCCGTCAAACTTCGCTCACACCCATTAGACGGAGGCGGCAGGCCTTTTCTTCCATTTTTTCCGTGAGAAATTTTCCGGCGTGATTTTCAACCTTTAGCCATCGGGCGACAAGCGCTACAATCCCCACCATCACTGCAACCGGGGTAAGCCACTTTCACTTTCAACAGGAGACACTTATGCGAATCGCCGCCCTGATTCTTCTCGTCGCCGCCCTTTCCTGCGCGCCACTCATCAACCAGAGCGCTTTCAGCCAGAAGCCCGAGCCTCTCGCTGAAACAGTTCTTAAGAACGGCAACATCTATACGGTTGATGAAAAACAACCGCACGCCGAAGCCATCGCCATCAAGTATGGGAAGATTGTTTTCGTCGGCTCGAACGCCGACGTGAAAAAGTACGAAGCCAAAGGCGTGCGCGTGATTGACCTGAAAGGCCGAACCGTCCTGCCCGGACTGACTGACGCGCATTACCACCTGTCAGGAGTCGGCTTGCGCGAAATGACCCTCAACCTCGAAGGCACGACCGGCCTCGAAGACTTCCTCGCCAAGGTCAAAGCCCGCGTTGACAAAGCCAAACCCGGCGAATGGGTCACCGGCCGCGGCTGGATCGAGACCTTCTGGAAGCCGCAGGCCTTTCCCACCCGCGCCGACCTCGACCGCATCTCGCCGAATAACCCGGTCTACCTCGTCCGCGCCGACGGCCACGGCGCAGTCGTGAACAGCGCGGCGATCAAAATCGCGGGCATCACCCGTGACACCGAAAACCCCTTCGGCGGCGAGATTATGAAAGACAAGCAGACCGGCGAGGCGAACGGGATGCTGCTCGATAACGCACAGGGGATAGTCACCAGACACATCCCGCCCGCCGGCGAAGGCAATCAGGAGCAGGCGTTCATCATCGGCTCAAAGCGCAGCGTCGAACTCGGCTGGACGCAGGTTCAGAATGCGGGCAGCTCATGGAACGACGTCGAACTGCTCAAGAAACTTTTCGTCGACGGCAAAATCAAGCTGCGCGTGTACAACGCCGTCTCCGGCCCCGGCCCCGCTTCAATGCGGCTGCTGAAGGAAGGGGCAATTGTCGGCCTGTTTGACAGCCGCCTCACCGTCCGCACGATCAAAGTCCACTTCGACGGCGCGCTCGGCTCGAAAGGCGCGGCGCTGCTCGAACCGTACTCCGATTACGACACCGCCGGCTTTCTCAAATACAAGGAAGAAGACCTGCTGCCGATGTTCAAGGAGGCCCTGCGCAAGGGCATTCAGATCGAGACGCACGCCATCGGCGACCGCGCCAACCGCGTGATCCTCGATCTCTATGAAAGGGCTTTCAATGAAGTGCCGCCGCTCGAACGCTCGGATCGCAGCGACCCGCGCTGGCGCGTCGAACACGCCCAGATCGTCCACCCCGACGACATCCCGCGCTTCGCGAAACTGAATATCATCCCCTCGATGCAGCCCTCGCACGCCATCGGCGATCTGCACTTTGCGCCGAGCCGGCTGGGCCTCAAGCGGCTCGAAGGCGCGTACGCGTGGCAGAGCTTCATCAAACAGGGGAGCATTATCGCCGGCGGCTCCGACGCTCCCGTGGAGCGCGGCGAACCGATGATCGAATTTTACGCCGCCGTCGCCCGCAAGGATCAGAAAGGCTTTTCCGGCGAAGGCTGGCACCCCGAACAGAAGGTGACGCGCGAACAGGCGCTCAAGATGTTCACGATCTGGGCCGCGTTTGCGGCGTTTGAAGAGAAGGCGAGAGGCTCAATCGAAGTCGGCAAGCTCGCCGACCTGACCGTGCTGTCGGCGGACATTATGAAGATACCCGAAGCGGAGATTCTGAAGACGAAGTGTGCGATGACGGTCATCAACGGTGAAGTGGTGTTTGAAGGCGCGAAGTAGTGTCGAGGGCAGCCCCGCGCCTGACTGTGATTGCCTGGGGTAGTTGAAATAGAACACGGATCAAACGGATGCGACTGATGGGCACAGATCAATCTGCTCTTATTAGTCGCATCCGTTTGATCCGTGTTCTATTCCGACTTGGACCACGGTTGATTGCAGAGCCACCGCTGACACTGCCGCCTGAATTATTTGTTGCCCTGCCCACCCCGGTTGTTTATAATCCGCGCCGTCACCAGCAACTGGTAACCTCAGACAATTGCCCAAAACACCTCACTTCTGCCCAGTCTCATTGAAGCAGCTCCGGGATCGTGGGAAGCAGTGTCGGCGTCCGCCGTTGTGCCTTGTCCCGGCAAAGCTCCAGCCAGCCGGGTTTCGGCCCCCAGGCTGGCAGTGGCGGCTCAAATTCCTCTTTCCAAAGGTGAAGATGATCAGATGAGCATCACGAGACTAGTCAGTTTGACCGCGGCCCGCTTTTATCGCGTCGAGTTGAAACGCCTGACAATCCGGGCTGTTGTTTCAGCACTGGCAATCGTCACCACGCTTTTCGCGAGTGGCGCGGCTCAGGCGCAGAACAAGGTCGCCATCGTTTCAGCCGCCAACTACAACGGCTCAACGCTCGCGGCAGAAGAGATTGTGGCGGGCTTCGGCAGCGGTCTTGCTACGGCCACCTCATTTGCGACGGCGATGCCGCTACCGACCTCGCTCGGCGGCACGAGCGTCAAAGTGCGTGACAGCGCGGGGGCCGAAAGACTCGCCTCACTATTTTTTGTCTCTCCGACTCAGATCAACTTCCAGATTCCCGCCGGCACTGCAAACGGCGCGGCAACAGTGACTGTCGTCAAAGACGGCAGCACGGTCGCCACAGGAACGATTCAGATTGCGGCAGTGGCTCCGAGCGTCTTTTCCGCGGACGCGAGCGGCGGTGGGCTCGCGGCAGGGAATGTGCTGAGGCAGAAGCCCGACAACTCCCAGGTCTGGGACACGGTCGGGCGCTACGATTCGCAGCAGAATAAATTCGTCGCCGTGCCGATTGACCTCAGCTCAGCCACAGACCAGCTCTTTCTGATTCTCTACGGCACCGGGGTTCGCAAAAACAGCGGCCTCAGCAACGTCAAGGCCACGATTGGTGGGGTGAGCGCCGAAGTGATGTACGCCGGGGTGCAGGGCATTTTCGACGGACTCGATCAGATCAACGTGCGCATCCCGGGCAATGCGGGCAACGGCGAGGTGGATGTCATGCTGACTGTTGACGGGCAGGCGACCAACCCGGTGCGCATCTCCGTGAAGGCGGCGGCGACTGCGACGACTTATCTGGCGACGCTGCGGCCCGAAGGCGGCGCGGTGTCTCCGGCGTCGGGTTACTCGACGCTGCTGCTCGCTCCCGACGAAAAATCGGCGGTCATCAAATCCAGCTACGCCAACCTGACGACGCCTGAAACGAGCGCGCACATTCACGGCCCGGCTGATCCGGGGGCGACCGGCCCGGTGCTGTTCGACCTCGACGACGCGCCGAAACAGGCCGACGGCTCTTACCTCTGGAACTTCACGAACGTCGGGGCGACGACCGCGGCGCAGATCGTACAGGCGCTCAAATCGGGCCGGCTTTACATCAACATCCACACTTCAAGATACCCGGCGGGCGAAATCCGCGGGCATTACGGAATCATCAACGGCACTCAGGCTTTCACCCCGCCGCCCGACCCTCCCGCGTTGCCGGGCGGGCCGCCGACGGCGAGGGACGCGGCGCGCTTTCTCGCACAGGCCACTTTCGGCCCGAAGATGTCGGAGATCACGGCCCTGCAAAGCAAGGGCTTCGACGCGTGGATGAATGAACAATTCGCGCTGCCGGTGACTGCGCACGTCCCTTACCTCGAAGCCGTTGAAGCCGCGGCGGGCGACAATTTCTATCAGACGCAGATGATGGAGTCTTTCTGGAAGCAGTCGGTCACGGGACAGGATCAGTTGCGCCAGCGCGTCAGCTTCGCGCTGATCGAAATTCTGGTCGTCTCCTTCAACTCCAACCTCGACAGCGACCAGTACGCAATTGCGAGTTATGTGGACACGCTCAACAAAGATGCCTTCGGAAATTTCCGGCAACTGCTTGAAGATGTCACGCTGCATCCGGCGATGGGCCGCTACCTTGATCACCTGCAGAATGACAAGGAAGACCCGGCGACCGGCAGAAACCCGAATGAAAATTACGCGCGTGAAATCCTGCAACTCTTCACCATCGGGCTCTACAAGCTGCACCCCGACGGCAGTCTGATGCTGGATGCGAATGGGTTACCGATCCCGACTTACGATCAGACCGTGGTCGAGGGTTTCGCGCACGTTTTTACCGGGTGGAGTTACGGCTGGTTCCCGGTGACCGAAAACAACTGGAAGTGGCCGAGCGTCTGGAAAAACGGGCACGCCTTCTGGGTGGTGCCAATGCAGCTCTGGCCGGATCATCATTCGACTTCAACGAAGAAACTCCTGAACGGCGTCACGCTGCCCGCCGGGCAGACGGCGCAGAAAGATCTGAAGGATGCGCTCGACAACATTTTCAATCACCCGAACGTCGGGCCTTTCATTGCACGACAACTGATCCAGCGGCTGGTGACGAGCAACCCGAGTCCGGGTTATGTTTATCGTGTCGCGCAGAAATTCAACAACAACGGCGGCGGCGTGCGCGGCGATATGAAGGCCGTCATCAAAGCCGTCCTGACCGATTACGAGGCGCGCAGCATTGACGTGATCGGCAACCAAGGCTACGGCAAGATGCGTGAACCGATTGTGCGGATGGCGCACCTGCTGCGGGCATTCAATTATTCGTGCGCCTGCGGGGTGATCCCGCTCTACTGGATGGACAGCCCGGAATATGCGCTCGGACAGAACCCGCTGCGCGCGCCGTCGGTCTTCAATTTCTTCGAGCCGAATTACAGCCACCCCGGCCAGATTGCTTCAGCCGGCCTGCGCTCGCCCGAATTCCAGATCACCAATGAGACTTCGGTCATCGGCATTTCGGATTTCCTGCGCGACGTGGTCTTCAATGGCTTCACGTGGGACCAGACAAAGCCGTTGCTCCCGGATTATTCGGCAGTGCTGCCGCTCGCCTTAAACCCGGCGCAGCTGGTTGATCAGCTCAACCTGATGATGATGTCTGGCGGGATGTCGAGCGCGTTCAGGACCACACTCATCAATGAAATCTCAAAGATCCCTTCCAGCAACCCGCAGGAGCGAGTGAAGGAAGCAGTCCATCTGGTCATCACGTCGCCGGAGTATGTGATTCAGAAGTGAAGAAGCAGAGCTGACAGGATTGACAGGGTTCACAAGATGGAAGACTCATTCGGTGAATCCTGTACGGACGTCAACGGAGAAAAACGTAATGTCGCAATCACGCAGAGGATTTCTGAAGAACTCGTTCTGTGCGGCGCTGGGCACAACCGCCGCCTCAAACCTGATCGGCGATCTCGGCCTGGTTGCCGCCGCCACCCCGCAAAGCGCCGATTACAAGGCGCTGGTGTGTGTCTTTCTGTTCGGCGGCAACGACGGCGATAACACGCTCGTCCCTTACAGCCAGAGCGATTATAACGCTTACGCGACGGCGCGCGGCGTTCTCGCGCTTCCGCGTTCCGGGTTGCTGCCGATCACGCCCGCCACGCGCGACGGTCGCGATTTCGCCCTGCACCCGAACGTGCCGGAATTGCAATCGCTCTTCATGCAAAAGAAGCTGGCGATTGTGGCGAATGTCGGCCCGCTCGTCGTGCCCGTCACGCGCCAGCAGTTTCTCGACGGGTCGGTGCCGCTGCCGCCGCAGCTCTTTTCCCACAACGACCAGCAGACGCACTGGCAGACCGGGCTGCCCGGTGAAGTTCCCCGAACCGGCTGGGGCGGGCGGCTCGCGGACGCGATCAATCTGCTCAACCCCAACGGGCAGGTTTCGATGTCAATTTCTCTGACCGGCAGCAACATCTTTCAGGTCGGCAGCCAGGTTTTTCCCTACATGGTTTCGAGCGAGGGCACGATCAAACTGTGGTATTACAACGAAGCCTGGGGCAACGCGGGGACGAACGTCACCAAAGCGATGCTCGACGCGGGCTACACCAATCTCTTCGAGAAGAGCTACAGCGAAATCTTCAAACGGGCGATTGATAATGAACGACGATTGAGCGGCGCTCTGGATAAAGCGCCCGCGATCAAAACCGTCTTCCCGGCAGATAACGATCTGGCAAAGCAGTTGAAGATGGTGGCGAAGCTGATTTCGGTGCGCAACGAGCTGGGGTTGCGGCGGCAGATATTTTTCTGCTCGGCTGACGGTTTCGACACGCACGGCGGGCAGCTTGACACACAGGTGAAACTCCTGACCCAGCTCAGCCAGGCAATGAATGCTTTCTACCAGACGACAGTCGAGCTGGGCGTGGCCGGTCAGGTGACGACTTTCACGAGTTCAGATTTCGGCAGGACGTACAAGAGCAACGGCAAGGGCTCGGATCACGGCTGGGGCAACCACCAGTTCGTGCTGGGCGGCGCGGTCAGGGGCGGCGACATTTACGGCCAGGTTCCGATCCAGCGCATCGGCGGGCCCGACGACAGCAGCGACGGGCGCTGGATTCCGAAGCTTTCGGTGGATGAATATTCGGCGACGCTCGCGCAATGGTTCGGGGTCACGGGCAGCGACCTGAATCTGGTGCTGCCCAACCTCAACCGATTCGCCAGACCGAACCTAGGCTTTATGGCCTGAGCGAATGGTTGATGCTGGTATGTCTTCACTTCAGTTGCGTGGTGATGCGGCGCATCGTGGCGACAAGTGACGTCAATTTGTGGTCGTCAATCTCGCCCCCGGCGAGCGCCCGCTCACTTTCAATCATCGTTCGCCTCACTTCACCGGGTGAAACTTTCAGGCGGCGGCGATGGAGGCTCGCGGCGACCTCTTCAGGTCCCGCTTTGACTGACAGGCCGAGCGTGCGGCACAGGCGCGCCTTGAAACGCGGGTAGATGTTTTCGAGCGCCAGATCGCGCGCGTGCGCGACCTGCTGCAGGTTCGCCATCGAGCCGACGAATTCCAGTGGCGAGTGACGATCAACCTGCGGCAGCGGCAGCGGGCGCGCGAACCGCCGACCGAAGCTGTACGCGATCAGCAGGGCGATCAGCACTCCCTGGCCGAAAACCCACAGCACCGGGGTGCCGCGGAAATAGGTCAGCAGCGGATTGCTCACGTCCTCGTAACCGTGCAGTGCCTCGTCGAAGAAGATCTTCCGATCATGCCCGCCCAGCGCGTTCACCAGGTTGAGCGCCAGCGTCAGGTTCGCGCCCTGCCCGATGCCGTTGTTGGCGACGACGAACGGGTCGGAGAGGAAAATCACGCGGCCTTTGCCGTAATCGAAATCGGCCAGCACGGCGCCGCTGCTGTCGCCGAGGTGAACAACGGGAGCGCTCAGGTCAGGCTTGTCGGACGATTCCCGGTCAGGCGAAGCCGGCTCCTCACTTTCTTCTTCCTTGTCGTCGCCGCTGTTTTCATCCTTGTCTTCACTCGCACCTGCCGACTGATCTTTGTCTGCGGGATGCGTATCGCCCTCCGCCTTTTCAGCTTCACGTCTGCTGTCACGTGTCGGGGCCGGTCCGGCAGGAGAAGAGACCGGAGACGGCGTGGGCAGGGCCACTACTTTAAGATTGAATTTCAACCGGGCGGCGAGTCGCGAGACTGCCAAGCCGCGGACGTTGCGCGTCAGTTCAGTCGGCTGCGCAATCAGTGCGTCGCTGTTTTTATCAATCACCCGATCGAGCGCCGGGTCGGCCGCAACCTCTGTCACGGCTGTCGGGTCAACCTGCGCGGCAATCGTCCAGTCACTGAATTCAATCTGCGGCCGGCGGCTGATGATCAGGAGACGGCCGCCACTGCGCACCCATGATTTCAACTGTCCGGCTTCCTTGCCCGAGACAAACCCGCCGGCCGCGGCGGGGGGGCCGATCATCACGAGCGCCGCGTCTCTGGCGTCGGTGTGCAGCTCGCCGTAATCGTTCCGCCAGCGCGCCACCTGGTAGCCGGACTCTTCGAGCAGTTGATAAAACGCCCGCGTCCCGGTCGCCCCCGTGTTGTAACTCGACCGGTTCGGGGCCTCCTCACTCTCCGGCGGGCGATCCAGTCTGAGCAGACTGACCGCGTTCAGCCCGAGCAGGACGAGCAGGACGATCACAGCCGTAATCATGATTCCAAGGTAACGACGCATAAATGGAGGGATGAAGTATGAATGATGAACGATGAAGTAAAGAACGAAATGAACCGCCTTAAAATCTCACTTCATCGTTCATCATTCATACTTCATCCTTTACCTGACGCTGACTACTTCGCGGTATTTTTCGACAAAGCCTGAATAATCTTCCATCCCGGTTTCAGCCTGACCGTACCAGGCGCGCTCGAAGCTGCGGGTCATGGCTTCGACCGGCGAATAAATGTATTTTTCCGAACTCAGCTCGCGCAGGTAATCGCGGTTGGTTTTCGAGCGGTGAAGCTGCAGCTTGCCGCGCAGTTCCAGTTCATAGAGGAGCGCGACGTAAGCGCGGCGGATCGCCATCCGGTAATTACCGTGCCGCGCCAGTTCGGCGGCGTTGCGGAAGAGATCCTCGCTGGTCGTCCCTTCCTCGATCACCTCGCCGAGGATTTCGCGCTTCTCAGCGGGCGCGTCTTCCTGCACCCGCTGGCGTAGTTGCCGCAGCAGCCTGAATGAGCCGAAGACGACCGCCGCGACAATCGCGGCGAGCAGCAGGACGCGGAAAAGATTGAGCGTGCCGGCGCTCGGCTGCGCCGGTTTTTTCCCGCCGCCCGAGGAAAATAACCGGCTCAGGAATTCAATGATCTTCTCAGTGACCTTTCTGAACCACCGTTCGATGGCCGATTCCTTTTGCAACTCGTCTTTGTATTCCGACTGGGCGAGGATGCGTTCCAGCCGGTCGCGCTCCGCCGATGATTCCCTTGTCGGATTCGCCGCGGCCTTCAACCGGCGTTCGAGCGCGCCCAGGCGGGCGGCGACGATTTTCACTTCCTCCCCCGATCTGCCCTGCTGATTCGCCCTGTCACCAGCCTGATGCAGCCAGGAGTTGTCAACGTGGATGACGGCGCGATTGAACTCGATGTCTTCGGTCGCGGGCAGCATCTGGCGGACGGTTTTGAGCGCCTGTCTGGTCTCTTCCCGTGCCTGGTAATCGGAGAGTGATCCGCCGTCGAGCCTGCCCTGCAACTCTTCGGTCATCCGCGCCGCCTGGCCGACGCGACTCAGGTACTCACTGAAGGGCGTCGCCGCGCGAATTGCGGGGGACACGAGCAGAAGCGCACAGACGGACAGCGCGACGGCCGCGAGTAAATCAGCGCGGTGACCCCGGTGATTCATCAGCACGTGCTTCATACAAGGTTGGGAGATTCGGTTTCTTCGGCCACTTCCCTGGCTGCACCAGAGACGCCGGCTTCACCCGCTTCGTTCCCGTTCTTTTCACCGAACGGCGTCCCGCAAATCTGGCAGAACCGGTCATAGTCACTAACGAAGCTGGTATTCCCGCACTCCTGACAGGCGCGTGTTCCGGCGCCCGCGCCGATGCTCGTTCCCGCGCCCGTCTCAATCAACGGTGGAGTCACGGCGGCAGGGGGGATGATTCCCGGCGGGTCGGGCGAACGGGGCCGGTAATCGTCCAGACCGAGAATTGAATGAGCAGGCTTGCCGGGGGGCTCTGGCCTGACGACCGGCAACTGGACAGTCTGCGGGATCGGGGGGGCGGGAGCAAGCTGGCGACTGGCCAGCAACTCTATGTCGAAGCCTTCCCGCCGGACGCGGCTGTCAATGTACAGCAACGTGAAGCCCAGCATCGCAATCGGCGCGAGCAGAATTTCACTGACCTGACTGAGCGTCTGATAGGCGATCTCATACCAGATCGGCTTGTCTGCCCCGAACAGGCTGACGCCCCTGACCCACGCATACCAGCCCAGCGGGGCCGCCAGCAGAAACAGCAGTGAAAACGTCAGCCACGAATCGAACAGCACGATCGCACCGATCTGCCGCACGTCGCGACCGGCGAGCGCGAAGCTGCGGCTGATGGCGCTGAACACGCCCTTCCCTTCGACCATCAGCGCCTGCGGGATGAAAACGATCCGCTTGAAAATCAGCAGCCCCAGCAGGAGCAGCCCGCCCGCGACCACCAGGCCGAAGACGGAGTGAACGACCACCTGCAACCAGAACGGCAGGCCGCTCACGAGCCACGCCGCGCCGAGCATGTAAACCACCACAGCTATCGCCAGAACCATGTACAGAAAGAAGATGGCCGCGACCATAATCAGCGCGACCATCAGGGTGGCGCCGACCAGCGACCAGAACCTTTCGCGCACGGCTCGGTAGACTTCGCGCGGGCGCAGGGGCGTCCCGTCCAGAAAGTAATTCACGAGCGACCGCGACGTGCCGCCGAGGACGACATAAAAAGCCACTTTGCCTGTCACCATGACCAGGAACCCGCCGGCAATCAGCCCGACGCTCAGGGCGATCCGCGCATCACCGCGGGTGAGCGAGAGATTCTGCACCCCGAAGGTGTAGGCAATGACTCCGCTGTAAGCGATCAGGCTCGGCCACACCACGATCTGCAGGAGCGCCAGAAACTGCCGGCGGTAAATCCGCACGGCGCGGTCAATGATGTCGCCCGCCGAAAGTGGCGCCAGCGTGAAGGAGTCGAAGCGATCCATGCCGTCATCTTACAATGCCGGATGCGAAATGCGGAGTGATTTGATCACCCGCCCCCGCCCGGGCGATTTCGCCCTGCTCTTCACACCGGCTTGAAAATCCGCTGCTTTCAGGTTAGAACTGGCCATGACATCGCACGAATGAGCTGGCAGGTACGTTCGTCGAGCAGCACCCCCTTTCATGCAATCAGTGCCCTGCGGCTTTCACTATCAACCTGACTAACTGAGGAAGAAGGAGAACTCGATGAAACGACTCATCGTCACCAGCCTCGCCCTGGCTGTGGGGCTCGCGCTCGGCGCCCGGACGGCAGGGGCTGGAGAGAAGGAAGAGAGGGAGCGGGCGCAGAAGGCATCAGATGCTTTCAGCGAGATGATGAAGGCGCCTGACGCTCAGGCGGTGCCGCAGGAACTGATTGACCGCTGCGAGTGCATCGCCGTTTTCCCATCGGTCAAGAAAGGCGGCTTCGTCGTCGGCGGGCAGTATGGCAAGGGCCTGATCAGCTGCCGGCGCGCGAACGGCGCGTGGGGGTCGCCGTCTTACTTCACGATCGGCGGCGGCAGCTTTGGCCTGCAGATCGGCGCTCAGGCGGTTGACTTGCTGCTGCTGATTATGAACAAGGAAGGCTTGGAGAGTCTGCTCAAAGGCAAGGTTGAACTCGGCGCCGGAGCCAGCGCTTCGGCCGGCCCGGTCGGGCGCAACGCGGCGGCCTCGACCGATGTCCTGATGAAAGCAGAAATCCTCTCCTACTCACGCAGCCGCGGCCTCTTCGCCGGGCTCGAACTCAAGGGCTCGGTGATCACCGAAGACAAGGACGCCAACAAGGACATTTACGGCCGGGAGCTTTCGGCGCGTGACATCATCCTTGACGGTAAGGCTCGGACTCCGGCGGCCATCAACATCTATCCGCGCACGCTGATGAAATACTCACCGAGGCGCATGGCAAATAAGAAGTAAGTTTTCCGGTAATTCGCAGCCAGTGGTCGGCAACGATTCCCGACTGACTGCTGACTGTTTCCTCCAGGTTCGGGAATTTGTTTGAGAAGTTCAGAAATGATGTACTCCCCTGCACCGCTTATCCCGGTCTCTCGCCCTTCGATCCGGCAATGGCTGTTCCTGCTGGCGGCTCTTGCCTCCCTTTCAATCAACGCTTCCGGCAAGGCGGCGCGAGCGAAATGCTGTCGCATGGCCAGTCGGAATCATCTGACGGCGCTGCATCCCGTCGCGCGCAGGGACTTGGATGCCGCGATGCATGAAATGAAGCGGCGCGGCATCCGCCCGAGACTGACCACTTCGTTCCGCTCGCGCGCCGAACAGAGCCGCATCTACCACTGCTCCCACAAGCGACGCTGTCGGCAACGGCGTGGCATTTACGCGGCCGCACGACCGGGCGCTTCAATGCATGAAGCCGGTCTGGCCGTTGATCTGGGTGGCGTGGCAACCGGAAGTCGTCGTCATCGGCGACTGACGCGCCACGGCCGACAGGTCGTGCAGATTATGCGCAGGCACGGCTTCAACTGGCGCTACGGCATGAAAGACCCCGTCCATTTCGAGATCAATCCGCACCGGGCCGGGTACCGCAGCGAGCGTGTCGCGATCCGGGCCGGGCAGCAGCGGTGGATTGCCCAAAGCCATTTGGCCAGGCGTCACAGGGGCCGGAGGTCAGAGGTCAGCAACCGCAGGGTCGGGAGCAGAAGCCGCCTGCAGAAAGTATCCAACCTTCGACCACTTCACAGAGCCTGACCACGGGCGGTCCGCCCTGATTACAATTCTTCCGCCCAGTATCCGCGGTGAGAATCGGCAAGACTCGATGACATTGTCGGAGTGCGCGTCGGAAGCGGTTCGTACGCAGTTTCGTTGAGGGAGGCCATAAAGATCGTGTCGGTGGCAGCAGTCTTCAGGCTGACCGGGGTCCCGAGGCGGCGGGAGGCTTCGATGTGCGTGGTCAGCATATCCACTGCCAGTTTGCGCTGCCCGTCGGTGAAGTGACGGCAACGGCAGTTCGGCGTGCATCCGGACATGTCCGCCGGGAGGAACTGTCTGTGAGTACTCAGGAGCTGTGTGGCAAGAGTGCGTGCTGGAACATTTACTTTCACGGTAATAACCTCGTCGTGGTTGTGAGCTGTGCGTCGTGGAACTCTCTCGGGGGGCCGCCTCTGCATTTGATGGGCGGACTTTACCATCCGGACTTTGCCGGAGTCGTGATACACAATTAGCAAATTGTTTTCAGCGGGTGTCAGCCGCCATGGCGACTTACGACGATCTGATTCTGACTCATCGGCTCTTTATGAAGGGCTATCCGTTTTCGCGCTACGCGATCAGGCCCTCCCCTCACGCGCAGCTCGGGAAGCCAGTGAGCGACGCGCGGGTCGCGCTGGTCACGACCGCCGGATTGCACACGCCGGAACAGAGGGGGTTCGATCATTCGATCAAAATGGGCGATTCTTCGTTTCGCGAGATCCCGAACACGGTTGAGACGGCCACGCTCGTCGAATCACACCGCAGCTCGGGCTTTGATCACTCCGGGGTTGAAGCGGATCGTAATCTGGTCTTCCCGCTCGACCGTTTTCGCGAACTGGCAGAAGTAGGCATGATCGGTGAACTCAATCGTCGCCACTTCAGCTTCATGGGTTCGATTGTCGGGCCGCGCAGGTTGATCGAAGGGACGGCGCCGCAGGTTGCGCGAATGCTGCGCGAGGACAGCGTTGATGCGGCGTTTCTCACCCCCGTCTGACCGATGTGCAATCAGACCGTCGGTCTGATCCAGGCGGCAATCGAGCGGGCGGGAATCACGACTGTTTCAATCTCGCTGCTGCGCGAAGTGACGGATGTGATCCGCCCGCCACGAGCGCTGTCCGTGCCTTACCCGATGGGCTTTCCACTCGGTGAACCGAACAATCCTCCCTTGCAGCATCGCGTCATTGCCGCGGCGCTGGCGTTGCTGAAAAGAGACGATGTCCCGATAATTGAAGACTTCATGGAGTAAAGCTCCCGCGTCAACAAGGCATCCGCGATGGCAGGGCATCGGAACGGGTTTTCGAGTAGATGAAGTGAAGTAATGCTGTCACATGAAACTCAACTGGTCAGCGATCAGGGGGCGCTGGGGGCGCTGATCACGCAAATCAATTCGGCCCCGGCGCTGGCGCTCGACATCGAAACCATCAACTGGTGGGATCGCGAAAGCGAGCGCATTGCGCTCGTGCAGGTGGCTTTCCGCGACGAAGACCCGGATGATGACCGGCTGCGCGTCGCCGTGATTGATGCGCTTTCCATCCCTGACCTGGAGCCGTTGCGCGAGCCGCTCGAACTGAGCGGCAGCACCAAGGCGATTCACAACGCCAGCTATGACGCGGTGCGGTTGTCGCGTCACCTGCGCATTCACACCTCGCCGATTCATGACACGATGCTGGCGGCGCGGCGCAGCGGTGAACGCAAATGCTCATTGCAGGCGCAGGCGGAAGCGCACCTCGGGTTGAGGCTCGACAAGACAGAGCAGCGTGGCGACTGGGGCCGCCGACCGCTCGGCCGGGAGCAGTTGCACTATGCCGCAATGGATGCCGCCTGCACGCTGCTCCTGTATGAACAGCAGGTCGGGCGCGGGTTGCGCGGCGATTACGAGTTGCGGGAGCGGGCGGCAAAGCGGCAGGAGAGATTGCCACTGGAGGCAGTGCCGGATCGGGTAAGTCTGCCGGTTGTCGCTGAACCGCGCGCAATTACGTTTGGACAGACCGAATTGAGCAACGTGGCGCTGGCGCTGCTCGGCATCGTGAATGAATTAAGTGGGCGTTACAGCCCCGAGCAGCTGGCCGCATCCATCGGCAGTGAGCGCGTCGGACTGGCGGGATGGATTATTGATCGGATGATCGGCACGGAAGCCGATATTGACGAGGGCAGCGCGCGGCTGGAGATTGCTTCACTCTGCGAGCGCGGGCTGGTCAGCCTTACTCTCACTCGCCGCCTTGAAGCAACCTCATGCGGGATCAAACTCTGGGGAGAGGTGAAACAATGACGCGTCGCTGACAGATGATCTGATACCGGCAATCGTTCACCGCCGACCGTTCGTGGTTCTCAGATATTTATCCACTGAATATGCGAGCCACAAATCCTGCAATATAAACCGCTGCCCGGTGACTGCTGAAATCGCCATGCCGATTCTGCGGCAAAGTTCAAAGCTCACCTGTTCGCCGCCCCCCTGCTCCAGTTCCAGCAACATTGCTACCGGAAGTCCTACGAGCAGAGCGAACTGCTGCAATGACAGTCCTGCGTCTTCACGCTTGTGCCGCACAATCTGGCCGAGTCGGATGAACATAGTATTCTGAGGGTAAGGGGGCTGTAAGTTCTATCCGGGGTCTGAGGGGCAGTAGCTTGAGAGGGATTCAGGCAGCCTCTCTTGATCTCTTCGCGGGGACGAGCGAACAGCCGTATTTTGCCGCGGTCTGATTCAATTCGTCCCACCTGTTCGCCGGGACCAGCAGAAACCCCTGCTGGTCAATCAGCAGGTCTTCGCGGGTGTTGAGCAACTGGTTGATGAGATGAGCGCAGTTCTGAGCATTGCCGTCGATCTCCACATGCAGATATGAATTCATGGCAGACTCCGTCAGGGCAAGGATGTTATCAACGGGGGCCGGTCTTCAGGGTTCCTCTGGCTTGGGCTGTTCAGCAGTAACGGAAGATAATTCTCAAGCGCGGGGAACTGTCGTGGAGGTGGGCAGAATATAGCACCCGCTTGGGCAGGCGACAACAAAAAAATCCGGCAGTCTGATGGAAGTTTGATGGCGCTGAAACTGTGAATCAGTGCTGCGGATTTATTGACGAATTAACTTGCGCTGGGGTGGTGACGAGGATAGTATTCGGGTCGGGTTTATCCGGCTATTAGTAACATTCGACCAGTTCGGTCGGCTAACGTTTGAGGAGACGGTTATGAAGCATCCACACGCCATCTCTCTCGCCACAAGGCTGATTGAGTCGCGCCTGAAACAGCACAAGACTGCTGCTGCCGAATCACTCCACCCCGAGGATCCCGATAAAATCAATGCCGAACAGCGGGCGTGGGCGATTGAAATTCTGTCCACACACCTCGACGCCTGCATGCGCCAGGGCATTACGACCGACCTCAGCGAAGCGGTCGCCGACGCACTCGATTTTGCCTCGCGCCATGAAACCGCCTACGAACCAATTCCTGAACGCGCCCGCTGGCATTCAGCCCTCGTCATCCTCGAAGAGCAGGATGCTGACTGAAGGTGGTCAGCAAAGTTCCTGACGACTGATCAACGATTAACGTCTGTCAGACCACTTTCCAGACTTTCTTCACTACCGACCACGTCACATCAGAAACCGTGTGTGCCGCCGCGCCAAGCCACAGCCCGGCGAAGGCGGCCCGGAAGTACTGCTTGTCGGTGCGATTCCAGAACGCGCCGAGGTCGAGACTGACACGCTCGAACTCTGCGCCCCAGGTGGTGTGTTCTCCGTACAGATAACGGTGTCGCGCGTACAGCACGACACTCGCCAGCACAGCGAACACGGCGATAAAGTAGAGAATCCTGAAGACCGTACTCAGCAGCAGCCCATGCGACAGCCGCGACCGGTGACTGATTGAATACATGTACGGAAACCAGATAAACCGGAGTGGCCCCCAGCGCTTGTACTGCTTGCTGTGCAGATCCAGATCCGGCCCGAACATCAGCCCGGCGAAAACCATCGCGGCGGTAGCGACGACGGAAATCAGCCAGTCCCCCCAGTACAGTTGTGCGCCAATAAAAGTCGGCGGGGCCAGCGCGTAAGTAATGATGTCGTGTGTACGTCCTGATGGCATAAGGGGCCTGCTTCTCCTCTTCCGGACAGATACGGGGTTGGGATAAATCTTCCGCGCCGATCATATGCCACAAATCTCTTCGGCAGGGCAAGCGGACACACAATCGCCGGCTTCGGCTCAGAGGATTGATAGTACCTGCATCAGTTCCGGCTTTCTTGTGCGACGGGAAAAAAATGAGGTCGCTGAAGGCTTGTTTGGAAGGAGGGTTTCAGCGACCTCTAGCAGAGTCCACGAGATTGTTAGTGCAGTTCTGAAACTCGCAATCGCGCCTGACTTCCAGATTATCGCTGAAATACGAAGAGGCGATGAAAGTGCCCCGTTTCTTTCATCGCCTCTTCGCTCCACCAATTGGAGACTTTCAATTGACACGCGGATAATAGTCAGGCGGGCGAATTCAATCAAGTTGATTGTTTTTTGGCCTTACCTAAGCCCAAGGTTATCCATAACTTATACAGCAGCTGTCTTTCAACACAATTAAACACAATTTTTCAACTGCTAAATAAACCTTTCTACAACAATCACTTCGGTCTTAACCTTGGTTTTCCAGACTGCGCCACAAAAACCACGCTGCGACGGAGCAGTAAGGATGCCATTGACGACTTTTGGCAATCGCTTCGATTTCAGCAGCACCGGGCAGCCCGGCAAGACCGTATCCACGCTCAATCGCCCGTCTGACGCCGAGATCACCGACCGGAAGCACATTAAGTCTGCCGAGTGAAAAGATCATGAACATGTGTGCCGTCCAGACGCCGATGCCTTTCACCTGAACCAGCATATTGATGATCTCCTCATCACTCATCCGCGAAGTGCCCGAAAGCCTCAGTTTGCCTTCTTCAGTTTTTGCCGAAAGGTCTTTGATGTAGCTGATCTTTTGTCCGGAGATGCCGACACTGCGCAACTTTTCATCCGGGGTCGCCAGTATCTGCGCAGCCTTCGGGAAGCGCGCGGGGGCGTAAAGTGCCTTGAAGCGATTCAGGATTGTTTCCGCGGCTCTGGTAGAAAGCTGCTGGGAAATAATCGCGTCAACCAGTGTGTCGAAGTAACGTGTGTGCGGTTTGAGCTGACACGGGCCGTATTTTTTGATGTACTGCCGCATCATCGCATCGCGTCTCGACAGATGCCGCTCTGCCGCACGCAGTGAATCGCCGAATGATATGCTGTGATCTGGTGTCTTCATTTCGAGTGGTGGACAGGGATATTTCAATCGAATATTGCAGTTCCGATAAGTAGCCGTACATCACACGCTTTGACAATGGCAAGTTATCAGGGTGATGATTCGGCTTTCATTGTCGACAACCGGTTTTCATCAATTTCAGCTCTGAACCCTATGAAAGTACACCTGCAATACGGCGTGGAAGGCCTTGATGTGAACGTCACATCATCGAACATCACGACCCTCACGCCCAGATTCATCGAAGGACTGTCCAACGAAGCCGCGGCCTTTCGTCAGGCGGTGCGCGCGCCGATTGACGCGCAGCCATTAAGCGAAATCATCGAGTCGGCCGACCGCGTGGCTGTAGTCATCCCCGACATCACCCGGCCTTTGCCGACCGACCGGCTGCTGCCGTGGCTGTTCACTGAACTCTCTCACGTACCCGCCGAAAACTTCACTATCATTAACGGCACCGGTTCGCACCGCCTCAACACTCCGCAGGAACTGGAGAAGATGGTCGGCAAAGAGATCGCCGCGAAATACCGGATCGTGAATCATAACTCACATGACCCGGCGACGCTCGAGTCCGCGGGCACGACCGCCGACGGGCGCGAGGTGCTGATGAACCGGGCGTATGTCGAGGCCGACAAGCGTATCGTGCTGGGTTTCATCGAGCCGCATTTCATGGCCGGTTTCTCCGGCGGCTACAAAGGCATCTTTCCGGCGGTCGCGGATATTGATTCGATTATGCACTATCACCGCGCCTCAGTGATCGGCCACCCGCGCAGCACCTGGGGCATCCTCAAAGGCAACCCGACGCAGGAGCAGATCCGCGCCAATGGTTCGCTGCTGCCGGTCCATTTTTGCATCAACGTGACCTTGAATCGAAAGCGCGAGATCACGAATTTTTTCTGCGGCGACCCGCTGGCCGCGCACGAACGAGGCTGTGAATTTGCCAGGGCCACCGCGATGGTCGCCTGCGAAAAACCTTTCCCGATTGTCATCACCACCAACGGCGGGTATCCGCTCGATCAGAACCTTTACCAGGCAGTCAAGGGAATGTCAGCCGCGGCACAAGTCGTCAGTCAGGGCGGGTTGATCGTTGCGGCATCCCGTTGCAACGACGGTTTCCCGGCACATGGCAACTTTCGCAAGCTGCTCTGCTCACACGACTCGCCACAGGCGCTCCTCGACACAATCCTCGCGCCCGGATTCTCGATGTACGACCAGTGGGAGGCGCAGTTACTGGCGATGGTCGAACTCAAGGCCCGCGTCGCACTCTACAGCGAGATTCCGGCTGATGAGGCGCGGCGCGCTCATCTGGAACCCGTGACTGACATTGCGGCGCGAGTCGCTGAGGAGTTGAAGCGGATTGGCGAAGATGCGCCGATTGCCGTGCTGCCCGAAGGCCCGATGACGATTCCATATCTGAAGTAGAAAGTGAAAAGTAGAAAGCAGAAAGAAGCCGTGACTAACGAGTGCTTTTCACCTTCTATTTTTCACTTTCTACTCAACTGTACCTCAGCCATTTCGCCAGCTCCGGCAGCGTCGGGCGTTTGCCGTACATCAGCACACCGACGCGATAGATCTTTGCCGCCAGCCAGACCACGCCGAAAATCGTCGCGAGCATCAGCCCGATTGAAAGGGCGATCTGCCACCACGGGGGCGGCTGGATCGTGATGCGCAGGAACATCAGCACGGGGCCGAAGAACGGGATCAGCGAAAGCACCGTCGAAAGCACGCTGTCCGGGTTCCGGATAATGACGGACATGAGCGCAAACCCGCCGGCAATGCTCATTGTCACCGGCAGCTGTAACTGCTGGCCGTCTTCCTCACTCGAAACGATTGCGCCGACGATCATGTAAAGCGACGCGTACAGGAAATATCCCAGCAGAAAGTAGACGACGAAGAAAACCATCAGCGACACTGAAATCTTCGGCATCCTGAACGACGAGACGAAGGCCAGCGCCGGCATGGCGGCCAGCGCACTCAGCAGAATGCCGCAAACGGCCCAGATAATGTACTGTGTCAGCCCCACCAGCCCGATGCCGAACAGCTTGCCCATCATCAGGTCATACGGTCTGGCCGACGAGAGCAGCACCTCAATGATGCGCGACTGTTTCTCTTCGATCACGCCGCGCATCACCATCATTCCGTAAACCAGCACCGTGATGTAAATGATGATCAGCAGCACGAACGCCAGGGCGAAAGACTGCCCGCTTTCTTTCTCCCCGCGTTCATTGATGGCTTCCATGTCAATATCCTTACTCAGCCTCCCGGCGAGCTCCGGGCTGATGCCCTGGTGTTTCATGCGCTGCGCAATGACCGCCGTATTGAAAGCGCCTTCGATGCGCCCCCTGCTGATAAAGTCGCTGACGTTCTTCGCGTGATATTCGATCTTCCCACTATCCAGCACATCCTCAGGCACCACCAGATAAGCTGCCAGCCTGCCCTCACCCATCTCCCTGTTCAATTCCTGCTTGCGCGTTTCAATCTGTGTGGCGCTTACGGCCTCGCGCCGCAAATCAAAGCGATCCGGCTTATCACCCTCATCCGGATTATTCTTATCCTCTGCGCCCTTATCTTTCTTTTCTTTGCCCGCCAGGGTGGCCCTCACGCTTTCATAGAGAGTTGCGTCCGATGTCTGATCCAGCACCACGATGCGGCGGCTGGCGCCGCCCTGCTTTCCGGCAATCAGCGCCGGGACGATCACAAAAGCCGCCATCAGCAGCGGGCTGAGAATCGTCCCGAGAATGAAGCCCTTCGACCGTACCCGCGTCAGATATTCGCGCTTGAGAATTGTCCGCACTTTGTCCATAGAATCTTTCCGGGCACTGCCGTCGGCTTACTTCAGTGATTTCAGCAGGCGGCGTGTAAATCGTGCTGCTTCTTTGTTCACTCCAAGCTCGCGTTTGAGGTGTTCGAGTTCTTCCGGCGTGTCAACGTCGTACCATTCCGGAAGCAATACGACGCTGAGGCCGGCGGCGTTCGCGCGTTTCCGCGTTTCAGCCAGCACCCCGTCCGTACTCCAGGGGATGCCCTCGAAAAGCCCCGCGTGCAGCCGCCGCATTCCGATCAGGTAATACCCCCCGTCTTTTGTCGGCCCCAGCACGACGGCGTTCTCGTCATCAAGCCCATCGAAAGCCTCCATCAGATATTCACCCGGCAGCGTCGGGCTGTCTGCGCCGATTATGACGACTGAAGCAAAGCCTGCCTCAAACAGATCAGCAAAGCAGTTGTGCAACCGTTCGCCCAGGTCGTCTCCGCGCTGGGCGATCATCAGCGACCCTTCGCGCTCGACCCGCTCAAAGGCCTCCTCTTCGCCTTCCGGCGTGTAATTCAGCACGATGGAAAAAGTGTAGTCTTCATCGGTCTCCTCCGCCTCAGCCTCGCGCTCATCACGCACCTCTTCCATCACTGCGAAAGTGTCGCTCAGGAAGGCGACGTAAAGTTCCGCGGCGGTCGCGGCATTGAGCGCCCCGATCAGACGGGTTTTCACCCGGCCTTCGACTGGCGCCTTCGCCATCACAACCAGGGCTTCTTTCATGATGTCTGTTCCTGAGTCAGATCGTGAGGTTGATTCGGCCAGGTTGATAAACCCGGCCACAGCGCTGCGATCAGGGGAGCCGAACGGCAGTTGCTCCATGCTCACTCCGCAGGCTGCTTGTCGCGCTGCCTGATTTCGTCCCAGTAAGCATCCATCTCCTCAAGCGAGGCTTCAGAACAGGATTTGCCCTGCTCTTCCAGCCGCGCTTCGACGTAGCTGAAACGGCGGCGGAATTTGCGATTGGCGGCCTTGAGTGCCATCTCCGGTTCGACCCCGAGCTGGCGCGCGATGTTCGCAGCCACGAACAAAAGATCACCGACCTCTTCGGCAACCGCCTGCTGATTGCGTTCCGGTCGCGCAATTTCCGCGCGCAGTTCCTGCAGCTCTTCTTCCAGCTTGTCGAAAACGTCTTCGATCCGCGGCCAGTCAAACCCGACGCGCGCGGCCTTAGTCGTCAGTTGATGCGCTTCAAGCAGGGCCGGGATCTTCTTTGAGACCCCGTCGAGCAATGACTTTTTCTCTTCTTCGGCTTTGCCCGCGGCGCGGCGCTCTTCGGCCTTGATTGCCTCCCAGTTGACCAGAACTTCGGCGGCGTTCTCGACCTTGCTTTCGCCGAAGACATGCGGGTGGCGGCGCGTCATCTTTTCGTGAACGCGGGTGATGGACTCGGGCAGATCGAAATGGCCACTTTCGGCGGCGACCTGTCCGTAAAAAACGATTTGAAAAATCAGATCGCCGAGTTCGTCGCGCAACTCGGCCCAGTCTTCAGCTTCGGCGGCCTCAACGACCTCGTAAGCCTCCTCAATCAGCATCGGCGCGAGCGTCGCGTAATTCTGCTCGCGATCCCAGGGGCAGCCGTCGGGCGCGCGCAAACGCGCCATCATTTCCATCAGATCCTGCAGGGTTTTCTGGTGCTTCATGCGCGATAACAAGGACAGACGCCACACGACAATTGCCGCGCGGCAACGGTAAAATGTCGGGGATGATTCAGGTGACGATTCCCGGCTGCGACTATAACAAAGCGATCAGAACGCAACAAGCAGCGCCCCTGACGGAGTTCCCTGACACTGATCCGATGAGTGGGTGTTACTGACGGGTCAGAGGCTCCGGACTTTTTCACGGCGAAAAGGCATTTCGGTCACATTTACCGTTGACAAAAAATCCGGCTGGTGGGATTCTTGCCGAGCCCTAAATACCTTATTTTATACCGCCCCAGGTTCCCCCGGCCGGACAGGCTGAGCCGTGATTGAGCGAATGGCTTTTGTCACGTGATGTCGGATTGTCGGCACTTCATCGCCCCCGTTCACCCTTTACCGATCCTTGAAGTGCCCAGCAAATCAGCTTTGTTGGGAATATTTCTGCCACCCGATCAGATTTATCAGGGTGAGCAACAAAGATTGTAAACAGGGATGGACGAAGCCTGCGACCACAGGCCGTTCCCAGATCCTTATCGAGTGTCCAGCTAAGAACAATCAGGATTTCGGCTATGATGACTCCGGCAATAACACCAGGCAGTTTTCAAATCAAACAACCCCAGCTCGGCAGCCCGATCCGCAGACCAAAACTGCTGATTGTGACTGACTCCATTGAGCGCGCCGCCGACCTGCGCGCCTCGCTTGATACCGGCAACATCGAAGTGACCTGCATCACCCCACCCGCCGACCTGGGCCTTGCCTGCCGCTGCGGCCACGATCTGGCCGTGATTGATGTCGGCGCGGCAGACATCGTCGAAGTCCTCAAAAACCTGAGGGCCAGCGCGGGCTGCAAGGAAATTTCCGTGCTGGTCGCAGCCAGCCGCCTCGCTTCCGATCCCAAGCTGACCGGAGTCCTCCCGGCCTATCGCGCCATGCCCTGCAGCCAGTCCGACCTGATCACCCTCGCCCGCCGCCGCCTGGCCTCAACCGGCCGGAATTATCGCGCCGCCAGAAAGATGCTGTAACGGAGGAAACGCCGTCAGAATCCTGTTTGCCGAAAAGTCCGGCAATTCCTGATCGGCCCATCGGCCTTCAGTATTCAGAAGCGTTTATTCGCCACATCCCTCTTCCCTGAGTCGGCGGCCTCGATCTTCTCTTTTGCCGTCTTCATCTCTTCGCTGCGCGGGTACTTCCTGAGCAGCTCACGGTAAGCCTCCCCAGCGTAAGTGAGCTTGTCTCCCGCGGCGTCGTACTCAAACGTAATGCCGGCGCGGTTCCAGCGGTCGAGGCCGGGGTAGTTGAGCAGGTATTCGCGGCGGCCGAGGTGCGCGCCGACCCGGGGGTCGGGTTCGCCGTTATTCGCGGTGCGTTTGCGTGCATCGCGAGTCAGGCGTGGGCAGGCGGCCTCGGCGGCTTTACCGAGCAGCAGCAATGCCCGCGGCGCCGACGGCGTCGCGCGGAACTCATCGACGTAGAAGCGGGCAAGGCTGGCGCGGGTGTAATTATCCTTCGTTTCCTCGATCAGTTTCATCAGGCGCGCGGCGTCATCGGCGCGGCCCGAGCGGGCTACAGCTTCGGCGAGAATCCAGCCGCGCGTGTGGCGAGTGACGTAAACCTGATGCCATTGCCGGCCGGGTCTGATGACTCCGACCAGGTGGCCGCGACTCAGGCGTTGTGTGATCGCGGCCCTGACATCGGGCTTCGCGCGCAGGGCGGAGAGCCGGTTGTCAATCACCACGGCGCGCTGGCCCGGCACACGCCGCGCGCGTTTCGTGCGGCTTTGCGCCCTAGCGGTCAGCAGTGAATCGCTCAGGCCCGCGAGCAGCGCCGCGAAAACTGCGAAGTAGAACAACTGGCCGCACAGAAAGCGGGATGAACTTAATCGGAATGAGCCTTGACGGAGCATAAGAATCCTCTCTCGGTAGTTTGTTTTTGTGCCGGCTGTGAGTGAAATTTTTCGGCGGAAGCCTGACGAAAATCACGGCTCCGTTTACTTGTGGGGAAACCGGGCAAAAAGTTTCGCCGATTCGGAAGAAAAATTTTTACCGGGTGTGGAGGTGGGCCTCAGCCGACGGCAAGTTTGCGTGGAGCGCGTGCCCGAGGGCGCGGGGGGCTGAGGGTGAAGCGCAGGTAGTCGCGGCCGTAGCGGCGCTCCTGCTCTTCAACAGCCGAGAGGTAATCGTAAATGAGCAGCCCTTTGCCCGCGGGCGCAGGGATCAGATATTCATCGAAGAAATGGATTGGGAGGCTTTTGCGGGTGCTTTCAGTGCGCCAGATGGTCAGGACCTGAATCGGGAGGAAAAAGACCTGGTGGTATTTGCTGAATTCGACCAGAAATCCGGCGACCGCGCCGACTCTGGACATATGCTCCAGGAAGATCACCTGATGCGCATGAAGGTTGTCGAAATCGAGCGCGTCGCGGCGAGTGGTCTTGGCGTCGAAAAAAATCGCGCGGCCGTCGGGGGCAAGCGCGCCGCCGTAATCCGGCTCGGCCTTTGATTCGGGGATGAACTGCCGCCAGTCGCCGAGCTTGTGATCCCTGACCGCCTCCCTGAGCGAGCCGGAAGAGAGCCGGGGTTGTGACTGGCCGGACGGCAGGTCGAGCGCGGGCAGAGCGAGCCCGCGCCTTGAGTTGTCGCGTTCGAGGAGGAATTTGCCGGGGATGGCTTTGCGCGTGATGACGGCGCGCCCGAGCTTGCGGTAGGCTTCGTTGGTGCGGTTGATCGCCTCCTGAAAGCCGCTCCCGGTTTCCGCGCCGCGCTTCATCATAGTGGTGATCGGTGGTCGGTGATCGGCTGATTGCGATGACTCACCGACAACCGTCCACCGACCGCCGCTTCAGGCATTCTGTTCCATCGTCTGGGCATCAATGTCGAAGTTGGCGAAGACGTTCTGCACGTCGTCGTGATCGTCGAGCGCTTCGTACAGCTTGAGCATCGCGTTCGCGTCCTTGCCTTCGAGTTTGATGTAATTCTGCGGGATCATCGAAATTTCGGCGGAGGATGGTTCAATGCCTTTTGCCTTGATCGCGTCGAGAATCGAGTGGAAGTGTTCGGGCGCGGTGAGGATCTGATATGTGTCCTCGTCCGTCTGCATGTCGTCGGCGCCGGCTTCGAGCGCGACCTCCAGCATCTCGTCTTCGGACTTGAGCGACCCGTCAACGACAATCGAACCCCGCTTATTGAACATCCACGCGACTGAGCCAGATTCGCCGAGGTTGCCGCCGTTCTTTGAGAAGAGGTGGCGGATTTCAGAAACCGTGCGGTTGCGGTTGTCAGTCGTGACTTCGAGGATGATCGCGACGCCGCCCGGCCCGTAACCTTCGTAAGTGATCTCTTCGTAAGTCGTGCCTTCCAGTTCGCCCGTACCGCGTTTGATCGCGCGATCAATCGTGTCGTTCGGCATGTTCGCGGCCTTCGCGTCATTGACGGCCTTGCGGAGGCGGGGGCTTGAGTTGGGGTCGCTGCTGCCGCTGCTGCGGGCGGCGATGGTGAGTTCCTTGATCAGTTTGGTGAAGAGCTTCCCGCGCTTGGCATCGAGCGCGCCTTTCTTGTGCTTAATCGTGTGCCATTTTGAGTGCCCTGACATATGTGATACCTCGACGGTGGGAAATGGTTGTTGAATTAAGACCGGAATTTAGCATAGACCTTACTCCCGTGCCAACCTGATCTTATCCTGGTGTAGTGCGGCGGGCCTCTCTTCACAGGGCCGCCAGCCGGGGCTCTCAGTTGTTTTTCACCTGTGAATTCGAGACGAGGAAGTAAAGCGCGATGAGGCTGAGCAGGACGCCTTCGACGGCGATGACTCTGCCCGGGGAGGAATGCTCGATCAGCTTGCCGGTGATGAGGCTGCCGAGCGGCATGCCGCCGCGGAAGGCGACCATGTAGATGCTCATCACGCGCCCGCGCATCTCATCGCTCACCAGCAGCTGCACGAGCGAACTGATCATCGCGAAGATCGTGAGCATGAACATGCCGCTCAGAAAGACGAGCGGGTAGGCCTGCCAGATGCTGGTCGTGAAGGTGAAGGCAACCATCACGACGCCGAACATAAACTGCATCAGCAGCGCGTTCCTGCCCTTGTGCTTCACGTCGCCCATCCAGGCCGCGATCAGGGCGCCGACGACCGCTCCGGCGCCTGAGGTCGTCAGCAGAGTGCTGTAACCGCCCGGGCCGACCTTGAAAACGTCTTTGGCAAAGACCGGCAGGAAAGTCGCGAGTTGAAAGCCGAAGAACGAGGCCGCGAAAGCCAGGACGGTGAGCGAGCGCAGGACTTTCTGTTTGCCCACGAACGCCAGACCACTGCGCATCTCGCTGCGGATGTCGCTCGTGCCGGTGCGCGGGATGTGGCGGATGCTCAGGATTGACAGGGCGATGATGACCGCCACGAATGACAGGCCATTCAACCCGAAACAGACGGCGGCGCCATACAGGGCAAAGGTCACCCCGGCAATCGCGGGGCCGATGACGCGCGCCAGGTTGAATTGAATCGAGTTGAGTGCAATCGCGTTGGCCAGATCCTTCCGGGCGACCAGTGTCGGCACGAGCGCCTGGTAGGCCGGGCCGCCGAAAGCCTGCACGCACCCGGTCAGCAATGACAGCGTCAGGATGTGCCAGATCGAAATCACCTCGAACCATGTCAGCAGCGCCAGCGTCAGGGCGAAGGTCAGTTGCAGGTACTGGGAGGTGAGCAGGATGCGGCGGCGGTCTATGCGGTCGGCCACGACGCCGCCGAGCAGAGAGAAGACCAGAAACGGGATGGTACTCAGAAAATCATTCAGCCCCAGATACGACGGATGATTCGTCAGCGTCAGCACCATCCAGTTCTGCGCCGTCTGCTGTACCCAGGTGCCGACGCTGGAAGTGCAGGCGCCGAACCAGAGCAGACGAAAATCGCGGTAGCTGAAGGCGCGAAAGAGCCGGCCCAGGGGACTCTGCCTGACCACGGGCTCGGCAGTCAGCTCTGGCTGTGGCTCTGGTGCGGAGGCCATTTTCATGGGGGTGGTGAAAGGGTGGCAGGCGGTGGCAATGAAGAGGCGCGTCTCCCCACTCCTCACTTTTCATTTTCCACTTCCGCGCCGCGGTTCAGTTGCTGATGTCGTGCGTGCGACTTTCGTCACGAATCGCGAGATACATCTTCTCCCACTCCTTGTGAGCCGGGTGGTCAGCGTAAGCCTTGAGCGCGGCCTCGCTCTCGAACTCCATCACAAACGCCGCGTTGTACGGATTTTCGCTCGTGCCGCCCTGGACTTTCACGGTCCTGAGCCAGACGTTTTTGATGCCGGGAATTTCTCCGGCCATCTTCTTAATGCCGTCAATCGCCTTCTGCCGCTGTTCCGGCGCGGACTCGGCCTTCCACCTGAGCGTGACCACGTGGAGCAGCGTGCCGGGCGTTCCGTATTTGTTTTCGCCAGCCGCCCTGCCCGCGGCAAAGGCCCCGGCCAGCACGCCCGCCAGCACACAACCGATCATTATTCTGCGAAACAGCACACTTCGAATCATTCGCTTCTCCTTCGTTTCGGTCAAAGTTTCGATCTGTCAGGAATCATCCTGCTTTGGGCTTGAGAGTATCCCGCGCGCTTGATCTGACCGGCGCGGATGATGTGCGGTGACGGAGATACTACTACGGCCTCATCCCCGCTGTCACCTGACAGGGGGTTACGCGCCGGCAGTGGGTTTGTTCACAGTTTTTTCCTTGTGCCGCCCCCGAAATTGCCTTACTCTGCGCTCGCTCCCGGCTTTGATTCAACCCAACCCACTATCAGGTCATTCCTGCCCCTCAGAACATCAGACGTTCAGATCCAACTTCAGATCAAATCCGGAGGAAGCGATGAAACCTACTACTTCAGCCGCAATGCGTGTCGCGGCGCTGCTGGTGACACTCGTGTGTATCGCCAGCGCGCAGCAGTCGGGGGCGGGCAAAAGGACGCCGTCCCTGACCATGGATAACCTTGGGACTTACCGTCAGGAGGATCAGGCCAGCCGGGGCAGTCAGACCGGCGTAACGCATTCTGACGCTTTGTCGCTGCTGCCGCCGTCAGACATCGTGGCGGTGATTGATGTCCGGCAGGCGCTCGACCTGCTGCTGCCAAAGATGAATTCAATTGCGCCGGGTGAACTGCTCAAAATGAAGCGGGCGCTTGATGAGTTCATGAACAAGACCGGCATTGACCCGACGAAGATCACGACGGCGACAATAGGGGTTGATCTCTCCGGCGGCAGCACCGGCAAAGGCAGTGGGGCAATCATCGTTCAGGGGATCGAACCGGATTTCCAGAAGATCGCCGCGTTCCTGCGGTCAGAAAAGATCACTTTCAGAACTCTGACTCATCAGGGGAAGACTCTGCTGGCCGGAACGATTGACGGGAAGAAGCTGTCCGGGATGAGTCTGCCGACATCATCTTCAACGAAAGCTGAGGAAGTCGCGCTCGCGCCGCTCGACAGGGGGATGGTCTTCGGCGATGTTACCAGCGTGAAGAGCGTGCTGGATGCTCAGGCGCGCGCGCGCGCCGGCTTCCCGAATGCGCTGCTGGTCGAGACACTCGGTCAGACCAGTTCGGCCGGGCTGATTCGCTTTTCCGCCGCGGTGCCCGAGAACTTCCGCCAGACGCTCAGGAAGCAGGGCGAACTGGCGCTGCCGTTTGCCGCGGTCAGAACTGTCGCCGGATCGCTCTCGATTGATCAGGCGGACGGCGCCAGCATGACGTTCGATTTCAAATTGCGGACTTCGACGGCTGACGAGGCGGCCAGACTTGATGCCGCCCTGAAAGGGTTTGTGGCCCTCGGTAAATCGTCCATCGCCAGCAGTCAGGACGCGCAGGCACAGCTTCTCGGCCAGTTTCTTGATCAGGTGCAGATCACCACCGAGGGTAACAACGTCGGGCTGTCGCTGTACCTGCCCAAATCCCTGATGGATCAGTTCAAGGAACGCTTCTCTTCATCAAAGCGCAACATCGCGGTGAACAGCCGCCGCTAAGAGCTGCCGGGGGGAAAGGGAACGGGGGGCCGGGGAGAAGCGGAGCGCAGATCCCTGCCCTCTTCGGTTCCCCGGCCCCCCGTTCCCTTTCCCCCCGGCAGCTTTTCTTCCCCTCCGTCTCTCCTTGTTGTCATGACGGTTTCGATTTTTCGGCCTGATCCGGTATCATAGCGGCTCGGTTTCGCAGACGATATTTTGCGCTGAGGTTTGTTATGCGATGTCCCGTCTGTCGCCGCGAAACTTCCTGGGAAGGCAACGAGTGGCGACCTTTCTGCTCCGAACGCTGCCAGCAGGTTGATCTGGGCCGGTGGGCTTCTGAAGACTACCGCATTCCGGTGACCAGCCATGAGGCCGAGGCGATCAGTCCTGAAGCGACCGGCAGTGGTGATTCCGATGATGAGCGATAAAGAGAAACCTGATTTGAGAATGCGGCTGACTGTGTCAGCGGTGTGTGCGCTTTTGCTGGCGCTCTCGTCGGCCTGCAATATGGCTCCCCCGCCGCAGCCGATCACCGGGGCAGGGCCGGGCGGCAAAAATTCAACGGCCCGGGCGACCGGCCTCGTGCGCGTTCAGAATTCAATCCAGCCGGTGAAAGAGGCCGCGCTGCAGAAACCTGAGGGCGGGACTTTCAGGCTCGGGGATTTGAGCGGCAAAGTGGTGCTGGTTGATTTCTGGGCGACGTGGTGCGGGCCGTGCCGCGAGCAGGCGCCGCGGCTCGCGGCCCTGCGCGCGAAGTATCAGGACAAAGGCCTGGAGGTCGTCGGTCTCAACCTTGACCCGCCGGAAAGCAACAGCGAGGTAAAGAAGTTCATCAAAGACGCCGGCATCAATTACCCGGTCGGTCAGGGCAGCCGGTCAGTTGTGGATTCATTTCTCAGCGGGACCGAAGACGAGACCGGTGACGCGCCGATCCCGCAGCTTTTCGTCTTCGCGCGCGACGGACGTCTGGTCAAACACTTCACCGGCAACAGGCCGGAGCATGCCCCGGCGCTCGAACAAATCATCAGTCAGGAATTGTCGTCAGCCCCTGCGTCGCAATAAAACTGCGGCCCGAATAGTGATCAAAGGAGTAACACAATGTCGAAATTTTTCTTCCCCTCAACCAGGAATGCACTCAAAGCCTGCTTCTCAGTCCTCGCCCTGAGCGCCCTGCTCGCCGTCTCCGCGCTGGCGCTCGGCAGCGATGACGTGCCGGAACTGCCGGCGGCGGACGGCTCATCCTACACGCCGGAAATCCTGGTTAAGATGATTGACAAAAATGAGCTGAAGCTTTCCAGCCTGCGCGGCAAAGTGGTGCTGCTCGATTTCTTCTGGACCAAATGCGTCCACTGTCAGGAGCATGCCCCCCACGTAGTTGAGTTGTATCAGAAGTACCAGAATCGCGGTTTCGTCATTCTCGGACTGGCAACCGACCTGCAATCAACCGGCGATGAGAAGACATCAACGACAGACGTCAAGGATTTCGTGAAGAAGTACAAGCTCCCTTACCCGGTCGGCTTCAGCAATCTGGAAGCGGTCGCGTACTTCACTGATAGCCACAACCGTGGTGTGCCGCAGATGGTGCTGTTCGGGCCTGATGGGAAGATGGTGCTTCGGCACATCGGCTGGAGCGAGCAGGTCGCCAAGGAGATTAATGATGCGATCTCGGCGCAACTGGACAAGCTCGGCCCGGCTGCTGTGACCCCGGCCAAAGCCGCCCCGGTCAAGCCCGGCAGCAAAGCCAGCGTGAAACCCGGCCCGCGTCCAGCCGCCCGAGTTTAATGAGCGCTGGCCCCGATTGTTTCTACAATCACTCCGCTCAAATTCCACGAGGTTAGAGTCATTATGAAAACAAATCTCAAGCTTCCTGCAATGGCGCGCTTCCGGCGCGCCGCGATTGCGGGCGCCGTCATCGGACTGGCGCTCGCCTGTTTGCCGGCTTCAAAACTGATGGTGACCGAAGCCGGCAGCAAAGTCGGCAAGCTGCCGAAGGATTCCGTGGCGCAGCGCCAGTTGAGACTGATGGACGGCAGCCAGTTCAGTCTGGCCGGGGCGCGCGGCAGGGTTGTGGTGCTGAGTTTCTTCGCGGTCTGGTGCGGCCACTCGCGTGACCAGATTCCGCCGCTGACGAAATTGAGCGAGGCCGAAAGCGGCCGCGGACTTCAGGTCGTCGGGCTCGCGGTCGAAGACGCCCAGACCACGACGGACAGGATCAACAACTTCATCAAGGATCAGAAGATTAACTTCCCGGTCGGTGTAGTGAGTGATCCGGTTTTTGCCGGGTATATCGAATCGCGCGTTGTGGACGTGCCACAAACGCTCGTTTACGGCCGCGACGGCAGACTGGCCGCGCACTACATCGGGCAGAGCGCAGCGAATGACGCCGCGCTGGCCGATGTGGTGAAGAGAGAACTGGACAAAAAATAATTCGATTGCGGATTGCGGCAGGGGGATTGCGGAGTTGAGACACGCGATCCCCTTCTCTCTTCCGGCACACTGAATCTCAAAGCCGCAATCCGCCGTCATTCGTTCCGCATTCCGTCATCCCCGACCCACAATGAAAAGAGCCAAAATCGTCGCCACGCTGGGGCCGGCTTCGCGCTCGCCGGAGCGCCTGCGGGCACTGTTGCAGGCCGGGATGGATGTCGCCCGCGTCAACATGTCGCATGGCTCACACGAAGACCACGCCCGAACGATTCAGACGGCGCGCGGGATTACCGCCGAACTTGGTCACCCGCTGGCGATCCTGCTCGATCTGAGCGGGCCGAAAATTCGTACTGGGGAGTTGCGCGACCACCAGCCGATTCAGCTTGCGGACGGGCAGCTGCTGACGATCACGACTCGCGGCGTTGTGGGTGATGAAACCATCATCTCAACCGGCTACACGCATTTGCCGCACGACGTGAGCGTCGGGGATCGGATTCTTCTGGCCGACGGCCTGCTCGAATTGCGGGTCGAGCAGGTGAATGAAACCGACGTGGTCTGCCGCGTCATCAATGGCGGCGAACTCGGCGAACACAAGGGCATCAACCTGCCGGGAGTGAAACTGTCTGCGCCGTCACTGACCGAAAAAGACCGCGCCGACCTCGCTTTCGGGCTGGAACAGAAAGTGGATTACGTCGCGCTCTCATTCGTGCGCGCGGCGCGCGATTGCGTTGAAGCGAAAGCGCTGATTGAAGCTTCAGGCACCGACGTCCCGCTGATCGCCAAGATCGAAAAACGTGAAGCGCTCGACGAGCTGGACAATATCATCGCGGCCTGCGACGGGGTGATGGTTGCGCGCGGCGATCTCGGAGTCGAGACCGCTGTCGAGAGCGTTCCCTTTTACCAGAAAAAGATCATCGCCAAAGCAAATGCCGCCAGAAAGATCGTGATCACGGCGACGCAGATGCTCGAATCAATGACACACGAGCCGCGCCCGACGCGCGCCGAAGCCTCTGACGTTGCCAACGCGATTCTTGACGGCACCGATTCCGTGATGCTCTCGGCGGAGACGGCTACGGGCGCGTATCCGGTGCAGGCCGTCGAAACGATGGCGCGCATCATCAGCTTCACCGAAAGCTGCCTGCCCCAGCTCAAACCGCAGCGCGACCGCTTTTATATGGATCAGACCGGGATGGAAGGCCGCGCCATCGCCGAAGCCGCCGCCTTCGCCGCCGAGGAGATGCGCGCTGGCTTAATCGTGGTTTTCAGCAAATCAGGGACGATGGCGCGCCACATCGCGGCTTTGCGCCCGTCACAGCGGATCATCGTCTTCACCCCGCTCGAACGCACGCGCCAGGCGCTGGCCGCTGTCTGGGGCATCGAACCGCACCTGCTCGATTTCAGCGGTCGGGGTTACGAACTGCTCGCGCGCGCCGATGAGATGCTGATCGGGCTGGGGCTGGTGATAAAAGGCGAAACGATCATCGAAATGGCCGGGCGTATCCCTGAGCATCAGGGGCTTTCTTCAATGATGAAGCTGCACCGGGCGGGAGAAATCGGGCAGTAGAAAACTGGCGGTAAAAATAAGAGTGCCGGGTGGAAACCGGAGATGCACGCCTGATTTCCACCCGGCACTCTTATTTTCTGCTGTCCTTACGACTCCAAAGCCACAGGCCCTTCAACGATCCCGCCCTCGACTTTGGTTTTGCGGTCAGTGTCGGGGTTGTACTGCCGCTGCTGCGGCGCGCGCCAGTTGTCGAACAGCGCAACCTGCTGGACGCAGGCAATGGTGCAGAATTTGGCGCAGGGCTTTTCAGTATAAAACTCGCGGCGCACGTCTTCGAGCGTGTAATCTTCGAGCGGGACGCCCGGATAACCGCGCTGCTGCGAGCAGTAATGCACCAGACCGTCTTCGCAGATGTAGAGGTAACGCGCGCCGGCGCGACAGCGCCAGTTGTGCGGGCGACCGTAAGCCAGATCCTCCTGAAACCGGTTGAGCCGGGTCCAGCTCTTTTTGCCGTAGGTTTTCAGCTCCTGGTAAATCTGCTCTTCCCTTTCGCCCATCGGCTTGAGCTGACCCGTGCTGTCGTGAATGATGCCGAGCGAGCTGCTGAAGCCGAGTTCGACCGCGCGGCGCGCGACGGTCAGCGCGTCATTGGGATCCTTCACCCCACCGCCCAGCACCGAATTGATGTTGACGTGGAATTTCGCGTGGTTCGACAGGTTGACGAGGTAGCGGTCAATGACCTTCAGGCTCTTCTGCGAAACCCCATCCGGCTTCACATTGTCCACGCTGATCTGCAGGTAATCGAGGCCCGCGTCGTTGAGCCGCTCGACTCTCTCTTTCGTCAGGTAATATCCGTTGGTGATCAGTCCGACGAGCATCCCGAGCGTGCGCGCGTGCCGAATGATATCGTCCAGCCGGGGGTGCAGGGTGGGCTCGCCGCCGCTGATGATGATGACCGAGACGCCGAGTTCACGCAGTTTGTCGAGCCGCCGGGTCATCGTCTCAAACGGGACCGGCTCGGAGGTCTTGTCGTATTCATTGCAATAACCGCAGGCCAGATTACAGCGGCGCATCGGAATGATGTGGGCCAGTACGGCGTGATTGGTCGAAAGTAAGGCTCTGGTGATGAACTTTGCTTCGCGAAATGTCCGGGACGTTATTTTCATTGTCGTACCTGGTCACAAAAACTCAGAGGGTGAATACACAAAGACGCTCGTCCTGCTTTTGCTCTTTGCGTTTCTGAGGTTCAGCAGTTTTCAGAGTTGAGCTGCTTGATGGTTTTGTATCAGGCGTCGGGTAAACCGATTTTATAAACAAAAAGAGCAGTGAAGAATGAGAATTACTCCACGCTTCACTGCCCTTTCTAAACGGGAAGACTATAATTTGTCAACGACTGCCGTGCCGGCCGGGAGTTTAATGTTGAAGTCGGCGTCGGCGATCCGCGTGTTAAGTTCCACGTTGCTCAGTTTGACAATTGTGTAATCACCGTTGCGTTCGACCGATTTCCCCTGAACGGGCAGCCCGGTTTCGCTGCTCACCCACAGTTCGATGCTGACGACCGAATCCTGCCCTTTCGGGGTCAGGCGCAACTGCGTCGTCGGGCGGCCATTGACTGTCTCTTCGCCAACGATATCAATGTTGTACCTGCCGGTCAGTGACTTCGCGGAACCGGTAAAGAGGGCGAGGAGCGCGGAACTGGTGGCGCGGTTTTTCGTCGCCTTGCCGATGCTGGTCTTGAGCGCCTGGTTAATGCGCGGCTGGTAAAAAGTCAGGCTGTCACCGACGATGGCGAGCGTGCGGGTGTCAGGTTTAGTGTAATCAACCCGCAGCTTCAGCCGCCCATTTTCGGGCTTGTAGGCCACGACCCCGTAGTCTGTGTCACTGGTCCCGATCTGTGAATTAACTCTCTTTTGCACGATAGCAGCCTTCATGCTCTTCAGGTTGCGATGTGCATTTTCCATCTTCTGCAAAATTCCGGTCAGCAGTTGCGGGGCAGTATTGGCCTTGGCGTCGTTGTTGATGCCAGTAAACAGGCCGATGAGTAATGTCAGTGTAATGGCTACGGACAAAAATCTTTTCATTAAATTCTCCGACTTTCTGTATGGCTTAATATTCTCTGTCAATATGCTTCCGGGCCTTAAAAAAATTCCGGGATTATTTGATCCAGACGCGATAACTGCTCGGTTGTCCCTGGTCATCAAGTCGGACCTCGTAACGGTCCAGCGTGCCGTCGCGGTTCAGATGATTACGCAGATAACGAACGAGCGCGGCCCGCTCGTTGTTCTTTAATTCATCCGAACTGCCCTGCTTTTGCAAAAAGGAATTCAAACTTTCAACGGTGATTTCCACCGGGGCGTTTCCGGCTTCGTGGATCGCAGCCTTTGATGCGACACCGCCGTCATCGTTTGCCCGCGCATCAATTTGTGCCGCCTGTTGCGCGCGGGCCGAATGTTTCATCGGGCGGTCGCGGTCGCCGAAAAAGCTGCCGGGGACCAGCAGCACCGCCCCGACGATCAGCGCGACCAGCAGGTCATACTGCCACGTGGCGCGCTCGTAATCCCAGAGAATAATTCTTCTCAAGACTGTCAGCAGCGACTTCATTAGCGGATTCACTTTCTGACGATCATTCCGTCGCGCATTTCGATGGTGTGCGCGGCCACAGCGGCAGCTTCCGGGTTGTGCGTAATCATAACGATGGTCTGCTTCAACTCCCGATTGAGCTGTTGCAGCATCTTCAGCACGATCTCGGAATTTTCCGAATCCAGATTGCCTGTAGGTTCGTCGGCCAGAATAATCGCCGGGCGATTGATGACCGCGCGTGCAATCGCGACACGCTGCTGTTCACCACCGGAAAGTTCCAGGGGCTTGTGGCGCATTTTATTTTCAAGACGCAATAACTGCAAGACTTCTTTGCGCAGCTGCTCATTCCCCCGGCCCCGTCCGTTGCCGTGGATGTGTTCCGCCAGTTTCAAATTACCTTCCGCAGTAAGAGTCGGAAACAGATTGAATCGCTGAAAAATAAATCCGATCTTGCGCCGCCTGATGTCGGTGCGCTGGGCGTCGCTGACCGACCCCAGGTCTTCCCCGTCCACGATCACCCTGCCCGAGGTCGGCTTGAGCAGGCCGCCAAGGATGTGCAGCAGCGAGGATTTGCCACAACCCGACGGCCCCATAACCGCAACGAACTCGCCCGGCTCGACCGCCAGATCAACGCCGCGCAGGGCATGGACATCCACCTTGCCCACGCGGTAAGTCATCTTCAGGTTCTCTGTTTTCAGAATAGGGTTCATTTCCGACAGTCAGTGAAAAGCGACAGGTGACAGGTTTTCCCGTCGGCTTCAGATGCCCTGATTCGCCCGTTTGTTCAGCCGTCATTCATAGGCCAGCGCCTTGACCGGATCCTGATTCGCGGCGCGGATCGCCGGATAAAGCGCGCCCAATGAACCGGCGGCCAGCCCGACCAGCACGGCAATTACAATCCATTTCGGGTTGTATTCCAGTTGCAGCGAGGTCATCCGCCCCATCGCCCATCCGGTAACCAAGGCAACTATTAAGCCAATGACGACGCCAATCGCGCTGATGGCGACGGCTTCTTTTTCGATGACGCCGACGATGTAACGTTTCGGCGCGCCGAGTGATTTCAGGATGCCGATCTCGCGCGTCCGCTCGGTAATCGTCGTGTACATCGCCAGCAGGATTACGAGCGTGCTGACCAGAATCGAAAGCACCAGAATCGTCCTGACGAAACCGTCCAGCCCCGGGATCGAGCGCTCATAGCCGAGGCCGATGTCGCGCGTCAGAACCACATAATTGCCCGGCAAAGCCTCATTGATCCGTTGCTGAACGGCCGTCTGCTCATTCGGGTTTTCGCACTTCACGAGGATGAACAGGCATTTATTCGGCGCGCCGAGCGCGCGCTGCATGGCCCCGAGCGACATCTTGACGCGCGAACTGATTTCCGGCGTGTAAATGCCGACAACTTTCATTTTTTTACCAAAGACCTGCATTTCATCACCGACTTTCACCCCGGTTTTCCCAGCTTTGAATTCGTCAATGACGATTTCATCGTCATTCTCGAAAGCGCGGCCCTCTTTGATTCGCAGCCCGCTCATGGCCGAATAGCTGTTGAAGTCAATGCCTTCGACAACTTCGATGCCCAAGCCCGTCGTGCCTCGCTGCACGTGAACGGCCACAGGGCTGACGGCTTTCACTCCGGGAATCGGCGTCAGCCGATCAACGTAGCGCGTATCGAGGGTGTTGGCGGATGAGGCTGACAACTGCGCGCCGCCACTGTCGCGCGTAAAACGAATCTCCGCGCCGACGCTCTGCTCGCGCCGGATGCGGTCATTGAGCATCCCGCGGATCAGCCCGGTGTTGATGACGATCAGCACTACGCCCAGCGCGACTCCCAGCACGCTGACGAGCGCGCGCATCGGGCGCTGACGAAGGTTGGCGGCAATCAGACTGTCCATGGCGGGTAAGTAAAAAGTAAAAAGTCCCGGGCAGGGGGCCGGGTTGTGACACTTTTTGGCTTCTCAGGCCTGACGCCTTACGGCTGCTTGTCAAGATCAGTCTCCGGCAGACGCTCAGCGTTTTCGAGGACGAAGGGTCTGGCCTCGCTCAGATCCGGGTTCACTTCAAAACTGCCCGGGGTGAAAGTCAGTTTTGCCGAATAGTTATCGCGGGGCCGCGAAACCAGAATGACGCCCGGCCAGAGTTCCTCGGATTTTTCACTCAGCTTCACGTAATTCGAGTATTCAACTTCGGTCGCGACGAGACCGCGATTGTCAAAAATCTGCTGCCGCGCAAACCGCGCCTGCTGGGTGCGATCAAACCAGAAGCGACGCCGGACGCGCGCGGGCGCCCCCGCCGGGGTGGCAGCCTCGATTTCCGAGATGACGTAAAAACTCCGCAGCAGTTGCGCGCCTTTCTTCGCCCCTTTGCTCGTATCGGGCTCTCTGACCAGAGCCTCCTCCAGACTGTAAGTGAATCGCGCGTCGCCCTGATGCAGGGGATTCACCAGCAGGGCGTTGGTGAAATGAAAGGGCCGGGCGTTGAGCAGTGCGCTTTGCTGCTCCTCCTTACCCAGTTTCTCCCGCATCCGGCTGTAATCGGCGTCGGTCGTGCCGATCAGAAAGCGGCGATACTGTCTTGGATAAAGCGCGAGTTTGAAGCGATTCGCTTCAGACACCATATCGGCGAGTTTCGTGCCGGTCACAGGCACCTGAATCACCAGACGGATCTTATCGGGCCGTTGCAGCACGAGAATGGCATCGGCCTGCCGGAAACGCTCCGCCGACTGGGCGTCCAGGAACTGGAGCAGCACGCGCGATGAGCGCAAGGCCGAGACTTCCGTGAACTGCTTCAATCGCTCGGTCAGCCCTTTGAAATCCGCGTCCGCGAGCGGCGAGGCAAGGCGCGGGATCGTGTTGTCGGTCACGCTCGCCAGATTGCGGCCCAGATTACAGGAACTGTTCAGGGTGAGGGTCGGGAGCAGGAGAAAAAATGAAAGTAACTGAACCGGCCTTTGTCGCGATGGCCGGGGCTGGTGTGATTTCTGAAAATTTCCTTTAACGGAGCGAACAGTCGGAATCATGTTCATGTAAGGTGAATGACAGCATCGAATAAGGCAGTCACGCTAACAGAAGCAATATTTCCTGTCAAACCGGCTTCTCATTAACCAATCGCCCGTTTTTTTCCGATCTTCAGAACTGCCGCTCCGCAAAATATCCGCAAGTTCGGAAGCCCCTCGACATTCTTTACGCGGCAGATTCACCTGATGTCTGTGACTTCCCGGCGATGGGGCTCAAAAGAGTTCACCATAAATACGAATGGACCCCGGGCAGTCTCCTGTTCGTCCTGCTTGACGCTCGCGGGCGCGCTCGCCTACACTTCAGGGTGCGATAAACCTGCTCGTGGTTGGCGGATGAAGACTCGACAGCGTGCCGGTAGTTCCGTTCAGTCCTGAAACCTTAATCAGGCTTCGGAGGTACGTCGACAGTTCCGTTCCGGTCAGAGGCAACGGCAGGCCCGTAACCGTTCGCCCTGTCGAAACGAATTCCGCTTTCGCAGCCCCGAACCGTCATAAGGAGTACACGCTATGAAATCCCACAGCCGATCACGGCAACAGTTGCGCTGGCTGGCAATGCTCTTGAGTTTCACACTCGTCTCT